>Ga0272446_1001124_pt1 | contig 39897 bp, 37 predicted proteins | sample YNPCB0061_FD_194587 | JGI IMG/M metagenome (GOLD analysis project Ga0272446, IMG submission 194587) | Hot spring microbial mat communities from Yellowstone National Park, WY, United States - YNP-CB-006-1 | ecosystem: Environmental > Aquatic > Thermal springs > Hot (42-90C) > Sediment | place...
TTCGCGCAGGGCACGCCACCCGGCAGCCTCGACTTCCTGCCGCAGCGGCTGTTCGAGTTCTTCGAGCGCGGCAGATAAGTCGGCACGGTCTGCCACGCGTCCCGGCAGGCACGAGCGCCGCGCTGCCAGTGGCGGCTGCGGCCGCACCCGCCCCGGTAGGGCCGATCCCCATACGCGAATGAGCAGCCGCATCGCGGCGAGGCGGTTGAAGTCCGCACCCGCGTGCGGTAACGTCACCGCGCCATGCTGGCGCGCGCTCGAGGTCCGATCGCAGCGATCGCGGTCTTCGCGATCCTGTTCAATGCGTTCGCGTCCGCCGTGGCAGCCGCGCGGCTGCCCGCACCATCCGGCGAGATCTGCACCTCGCGCATCGCGGTTGCCGGTGCGCTGGACGAGCCTGCGCCGGCGGGTGGTTACGCGAACAACGCGCACTGTCCGTATTGCGCGCCGCATGCGGGCTCGTTCGCTGCGCCGCCGCCGGCGGCGTTGCGGGTCCGCGCACCCGCGCAGGCCGCGCCCCATGCGAGCGCTGCCGCGCACGCGCCTGCGCTGCGCGCGGAGTGGTCGGCCGCGCAGCCGCGCGCACCGCCTCGCTTCGGCTGAGCCTTTCCGCCTGGATCGCGCACGTCGTCAGCGGCGACGTGCGCGACGTCGCCGCCCGCGCGCAAGCCGCGGCGGCTCAACCGATTTCGAGGTGATTCGACCATGCTTCCGATTCCGACCTTCGTGGCGGCGCACGACTCGTCGTCCGCCTGCCACCGCCCTGAGTTCGACCTGGGCAATCCGGACATCCGTTCGCTGCCGGTGGCCGCGTTGGCGATCGCCATCGCGCTGGCGTCCTGGCGCGATGGCGGCGCGTCGGTGCTTCCGGACGGCGGCTGCGCGGTTCGACCCGGCGCGGGCGACAACGGCGGAACGCCGTTCGACTGCCGTGAGTTTTCCGATGATTAACGCCTGCGGGCGATCGAAAGGAGCGCAAATGAAGACTGTCCACCATCTTCTCGCGATTGCATTTCTCGCCGCCGCCAGCGCCGTCGGTGCGCACGACCACGACACCCGCGCCGGCGCGCTAAGCCTTTCCGATGCGTGGGCGCGTGCCACGGCGCCCGGCCAGACCAGCGGTGCCGCGTACCTGAAGATCCGCAATGCGGGCGCGACCGACAAGCTCGTCGCCGCCAGCGCCCCCGTCGCCGATGTCGTCGAGCTGCACACGCACGTGATGGACGGCAGCACGATGCGCATGCGCAAGGTGGAGGCGATCGACGTCACCGGCGGCGCCACGACCGAGCTGAAACCCGGCGGACTGCACGTCATGTTGATCGGCTTGAAGGCGCCGTTGAAGGCGGGCGAGACGTTTCCGCTGACGCTCAGGTTCGAGCGCGCGGGCGAAGTGAAGCTCGACGTGCCCGTGCGCGCGATCGGCGCCGCCGCACCGATGCACGGCGACCACAAAAAGTAGCTGGCCGCGCGCGTTGCGTGAGCGACGGCGCCTGACGCCCGCCCGCGCAACGCGCTGCCGGTGCGGGGCCGTCCGCCCGATCGGCGTTGCCGGCGCCCGGTGCGCGCGGCGCGTGTCGACGCCGTCGATGCGATCGGCCGGCGACGCCGTCTTGCCGATCGTCGCGGCCGGGCGGTCGTCGTGTCTTTTTGGCGAGGCGCAGCGACCGGGCGTGAGCCCGATCGTCCTTGCGCGGGCCGCCGAGGGCATGCGGCGGGGCGGCGCGCGGATCGCTCGCGCACCAGCGATCTGCGCCTCCGTCGATCCCAGGGCGTACGGACGCGATCGTCGATGCGCGGGCGAGGGGCGTCGATCCTCGCGTCGTCGGCCTGCGCTTCGACCGTGCCGCTGTCGCCGGGATCGCGCGGCGACGCGGTTCATCCGCGATGCGCGTCGTCGGTGCGGCATCGCAACCTCACCGTCTGCGGGTGCAAACCGGGCATCCGAAGCGCGCGAGCTGCTGCGACGTGAAGTTAAGCTTCGCCCATGGACGACAGCGTGCTTGCCGCGATCGCCAAGTGGCCCAACGTGCCGGCGGTGTTCGGCTGGCTCGCGCTCACGGCGCGCGGCGAATGGCGGATCAAGGGTCAGACGATCGCGAACGCGGCGATCCGCGAGTTCATCGGCCGCAACTATGCCGCGGACGAGCGCGGCCGCTGGTTCTTCCAGAACGGGCCGCAGCGCGTGTACGTCGAGCTCGAGGTCACACCGTGGGTCTACCGGCTCGACGCCGACGGCGCGTTGCGCGCGCACACCGGGGCGCGGCCGCGCGCGCTGCTGGCCTGCGGCGTGCTCGACGAGGGGAGCTTCGTGCTGCAGACCGACCTCGGCGCCGGAATCGTCGACGATCGCGACACCGCTGCGTTCGTCCGCGTGGTGGCCGACGCGCACGGCGTTGCGCTCGACGATCACGCGCTGCAGCGATGGTTGAGCGGCGATGTCGCGGCTTTCGCGTCGCCCGCGCTGCTGCGCGTCGCCGGCGCGCTGCGGCCGTTCGAGCGGCTGCGTGCCGCCGCGCTGGCGCAGCGGTTCGGCTTCGTGCGCGCGCCCGAAGCCTGATCGCGCCGGCCGGCTCGCAAGGTCGTTCGTTCGCCGCGGACTGCGCGCACGTCGCGTCGAGCGACCGTGGTCTTCGGGCTCAGTCGAACACCGGCGTCTCGACGCCGAGCACCTTGTGCAGTTTCGGGCTCGTGGTGGTGTACTGCAGGTGGATCTTGCGGTCCGGGAACACGTAGCGCGCTGCGCCGAAGGCCGCGAGCGCGGCCTCGTGGAAGCCCGACAGGATCAGCTTCTTCTTTCCCGGGTAGGTGTTGATGTCGCCGACGGCGAAGATGCCCGGCACGCTGGTCTCGAACTTTTCGGTGTCGACGACGATCTGTTTGCGCTCGAGCTCGAGCCCCCAGTCGGCGATCGGGCCGAGCTTCGGAGAAAGACCGAAGAACACCAGCAGATCGTCCAGCGGCAGCCGGCGCGTGACGCCGTCCGCCGAGGTCACGCGGATCTCGGTGAGCTTGCCGCCGGACTCCTCGAATCCGGAGATCTGGCCGACGAGAAACTGCATCTGCATCCGCTCGCACAGTTCGCGCATTCTTGCGACCGATGCCGGCGCGGCGCGGAAGCCGTCGCGACGGTGCAGCAGCACCACGCTTTCGGCCTTGCCGACGAGGTCGAGCGTCCAGTCGAGCGCCGAGTCGCCGCCGCCGCAGATCACGAGATTGCGGCCGTAGAACCGCGACGGGTCCTTGACGCGGTAGAAGAGCTGCTTGCCCTCGAACTTTTCGATGCCGGGAACCTTCAGCGTGCGCGGCTGGAAACTGCCGACACCGGCGGCGATGAACACGGTCTTCGTCACGAATCGCGTGCCGGCAGAGGTCTCGACGTCGAAGCGTCCGTCGTCGCGCTTTTGGACGACCGTGACTTCCTGGCCCAGGTGAAACGTCGCGCCGAACGGCTCGATCTGTTTCAGCAGGTTGTCGGTCAGCTCCTTGCCGGTGCACACAGGCACCGCCGGGATGTCGTAGATCGGCTTGTCCGGATACAGCTCGATGCACTGTCCGCCGACTTCCTTCAGCGAGTCGACGATGTGCGCCTTGATCTCGAGCAGCCCCAGTTCGAAGACCTGGAACAGTCCGACCGGGCCCGCGCCGACGATCACGGCATCGGTTTCGATCGGACCGTCGTGAGGGGGCGCGGCGCGCGATCGGGTCTCTTCGACGTGGAGGTTCATCGTGGTTTCGCCCTTCCTGGGCCGGGGCGGCCGCAGTTGCCGCGCGACCGCGCTGCACGATTGACGCGCCGGCCGCGCTCGACTAATTTTCGCATCGCTCAATGAAGCGAAAGCTTCATTGAGCGAATTTAATCCAGCCCGGCGCCGCGCGCCAGCAGGTCGCGCCGCGGGCGAACGGTGAAACGGGCGAAAGCGAGACGACTGGCATGCCGGCGCCGATGCAGTATGTGCGGCCCGTGCGGCTCGATGCCGCGCTGCAGGCGCTCGCCCGCGCGCCGCACCGGGTGCTGGCGGGCGGTACCGACCTGTACCCGGCGCACGTCGGCCGGCCGCTGCCGCAGCCGCTGCTCGACGTGAGCGCGATCGACGAGCTGCGCAGACTCGAGGTGAGCCCCGACGGCGCGCTGCGCATCGGTGCGGCCGTGACGTGGAGCGAACTCGCGCGAACCGCGCTGCCTGCGCACTGCGCGGCGCTCGCGCAGGCGGCGCGCGAGATCGGCGGGATGCAGATCCAGAACCGCGGCACCGTCGGCGGCAACCTGTGCAACGCATCGCCGGCGGCCGACGGCATCCCGCCGCTGCTGGCGCTCGATGCGACGGTGGAACTGGCGAGCGCCTCGGGCGCGCGCACGCTGCCGCTCGCGCAGTTCGTGCTCGGCAACCGGCGCACCGCATGCCGCCCCAACGAGCTGCTCGTCGCGGTTCATGTGCCGGCGCGCTCGCAGCAAGCCCGTTCGGTGTTCCTGAAGCTCGGGCATCGGCGCTACCTGGTGATCTCGATCGCGATGGTCGCGGTCGCGCTCGATTTCGACGAAGCCGGGCGCGTCGCCTGCTGCGGCGTGGCGGTGGGCGCGTGCGCGGCGGCCGCGCAGCGGCTGCCGGCGGTCGAAGCGGCCGTCGCCGGCGCACCGCGCGGCGAGATCGTCTCGCGCGCCGAGTCCGTGCTCGACGCCGCGGCTGCGCCGCTTTCACCGATCGACGACGTGCGCGGCACGCGCGCCTACCGGCTCGATGCCGTGCGCCGGCTGCTCGTCCGCGCGCTCAGGGAGCTTGCCTGATGAACCGGCCCGCCGAACCGCTGCTCGCCGAAACGATCGAATGCCGTGTCAATGGCCGCACGGTTCGGCTCGCGGTGGCGCCGGGCAGGCGACTTTCGGACGTGCTGCGCGAAGACCTGGGGCTCGCCGGCACCAAGGTCGGCTGCGAGGCCGGCGACTGCGGCGCCTGCACCGTGTTGCTCGACGGCGAGCAGGTCTGCGCGTGCCTCGTGCCCGTGGTGCAGACGGCCGGCCGCAGCGTCACCACCGTGGAGGCGGACGATCCGCTGCTGGCGCGGCTGCGCGCGAGCTTCGTCGCGCTGGGCGCCGCGCAGTGCGGCATCTGCACACCGGGCATGCTGATGGCCGCGGCGGACACGCTGCGCCGGCATCCGCGGCCGACCGAGGCGCAGGTGCTCGATGGCATCGGCGGCGTGCTGTGCCGCTGCACCGGGTACCGCAAGATCGTCGAGGCGGTGCTCGCCGCTGCACGCGACGGCGAGTCTGCGGTGCAGGCGCCGGCACGTGGCGCCGCGGTCGGCAGCCGGCTGCCCCGGCTCGATGCGCGCGCGAAGGTCGAAGGCAGTGCGCGCTTCGGCGCCGACGATGCGCCCGCCGATGCGCTGTGGCTGCGCGTGATCCGCTCGCCGCACGCGGCGGCGGCGTTCGAGTTCGGCGACCTCGATGCCTTCGTGGCGCACTGGGGGCTCGCGGGCTACGTGACCGCCGCGGACATCCCGGCCAACCGTTTCGCCATCTTTCCAGACCTGCGCGACCAGCCGGCGCTCGCCGAAGGGCGCGTGCGCTTTCGCGGCGAGGCGGTGCTCGTGCTCGCCGGCGACCGCGCGGCGCTCGAAGCCGTGGACGAGCGCGACGTGCCGGTCGTCTGGCGGCCGCAGCGCGCGGTGCTGACCGCGGCCGAAGCGCTCGCGCCCGGCGCGCCAGTGCTGCACGAGCGCTGGCCGGACAACGTGCTGTGCCGCGGTCGCGTCGTGCGCGGCGACGTCGATCGGGCCGTCGCGCAGGCGGCGATTCGCCTCGACGCCGAGCTGACGACGAGCTACGTCGAGCACGCCTACATCGAACCCGAGGCGGGCTATGCGGTCTGGAGCAACGAAGCGGGCCGCGCGCGCGTGACGGTATTCGCCTGTACGCAGACGCCGTACATGGACCGCGACGAGATCGCGCACATGTTCGCGCTCGCGCCGGAGCAGGTGCGCATCGTGCCCTCGGCGGTGGGCGGCGGCTTCGGCGGCAAGCTCGACATCTCGATCCAGCCGCTGCTGGTGGCGGCGGCGCGCAAGTTCGGGCGCGCCGCGCGCATCGTGTACACGCGGCCCGAGTCGATGGCATCGACCACCAAGCGGCATCCGGCCGAGATGCGCGCCACGCTCGCCCTCGGCGCAGACGGCAGCCTGCTCGCCTACGATTTCCACGGCGACTTCAACACCGGCGCCTACGCGTCGTGGGGGCCGACGGTCGCCAACCGCGTGCCGATCCACGCCGCGGGCCCGTATCGCGTAGCGCACGTGCGCGCGACCACGCGCGCGGTGTTCACGAACAACTCGATCGGGGGCGCGTTCCGCGGCTTCGGCGTGCCGCAGTCCACGCTGCTTTGCGAACGGCTGATCGACGAGGCGGCCGAGCGCCTCGGCGAAGATCCGCTCGAATTCCGCTGGCGGCACGCGCTGCGGGCGGGCGACACCACCGCCACCGGGCAGCGGCTGGAAGCGAGCGTCGGTCTGCGCGCGTGCCTGGACGCACTGCGGCCGGCGTGGCGCGAAGCGCGCGCGCGTTGTGAAGCGTTCAACCGGGCGGCGCCGCCCTTCGCGCTGGCCGACCGCGCCTCGACCGATCCGCACCGGCGCTACGCGCATGCGAAGCGACGCGGCGCGGGCATTGCGTGCATGTGGTACGGCATCGGCAACACGGTGATCGCCAATCCGTCGTCGATCAAGGTCGGGCTGCGCCGCGACGGCCGCGTGATGCTGTACAACGGCGCGGTCGACATCGGCCAGGGCACCTACACGATCCTGCCGCAGATCCTCGCCGATGCGCTCGGCGTGCCGGTGGCGCTGATCGACCAGGTGTACGCGGATACGGATCTGACGCTCGATGCCGGCAAGAGCTCCGCGTCGCGGCAGACCTTCGTGTCCGGCAACGCGACCAAGCTGGCCGGCGAAGCGCTGCGGCGCAAGTTGCTGGAACTGGCCGGCGCGCGCGCCGAGGATCGGCTCGCGCTCGACGGCGGCGCGTTGATCGTCGGTGACAAGCGCATCGACCTCGCGCACCTGCCCGCCGACGACAATGGCGACGTCGCCGTTGCCACTGGACATTTCAACCCGCCGACGGTGCCGCTCGACGAAAACGGTCAGGGCGTTCCCTACGCGACCTACGGCTTCGCGGCGCAGTTCGCGGAGGTGGAGGTCGACGTGGAACTGGGCACCGTGCGGCTGCTTGCGATCCACGCCGCGCACGACGTCGGCCGCGCGATCAACCCGAGCCAGGTCGAAGGCCAGATCCACGGCGGCATCGCGCAGGGCATCGGCATGGCGCTGATGGAGGAGTATCACGCCGGCCGCACCGACAACCTGCACGACTACCTGATTCCCACCGCCGGCGACGTGCCGCCGATCACCGTGCATCTGATCGAAGACCCCGAACCGCTGGGGCCGTACGGGGCGAAGGGCGTGGGCGAGCCGGCGCTGATCGCCACCGCGCCCGCGATCTTCAACGCGATCCATCACGCCTGCGGCGTGCGGCCGCCGCACGCACCGTGCACGCCGGACCGGCTGCGCGCGTGGCTCAAAAACCTCTGACGCGGATCTTGCCTTGGCACTCGTCATCTCCAGCCGCAGGCGAGGGCGCTCAGGCGCAGCCACACTCGCGACCCCTCGTCGCTACGCGCTCCGTCATCGCGAGGCTTGGCCCACGGTGCCCCGTCTCGGTCATCCCGGACCACGGCAGGCAGCGCCCTGTCACGGTCACCCCGAACCCCGGCCGGTGGTGTCCTGTCCCCATCATCCAGAACCCCGGCCAGCGGCGCCCTGTATCGGTCATCCAGGGCCCTGGCCAGTGGCGCCCTGTCTCTGTCATCCAGAACCCCGGCCAGTGGCGCCCTGTCTCTGTCATCCCGAACCCCGGCCAGTGGCCGGGGTGAGGGATCTCAAGCGTTTCACAGCGGCTGCGATCCCTCGTCGCTGCGCTCCTCGGGATGACAAGGAAAGGGAGTGCGCTCCCCGGGACGACAAGGAAAGGGATTGCGCTCCTCAGGATGACAGTGGGAGAAGGTGCATCCCGAGCCACTGCACGGGTTTCAATGACGGTGCCCCTTTCGCGGAGTGCTCATGACCGAACGCGTCGGCGCCAGCACGGTGGGCGAACGATTCGAGGCCGCTGAGCCGGTGGTCGTCGCCGCCAAGCCGCCGGAAAAGATGGCGGCGAACAAGGTGTTGTGCGACGCCTGCCCGGTGCTGTGCCAGATCAGCGAAGGGCGGCTCGGCGCGTGCGACCGGTGGGGCAACGTCGGCGGCAAGCTCACGCGCATGGATCCGGTGCTGCTGATGAAGCGCCCCGGGGTGGAGGTCGTCGCCAGCGGCCACGCCGCCTGGCGCGGCGAATGGATCAACGACGCGCCGGTGTTCGTCTCCGGGGTGGGTAGCGGCACCACGTATCCGGACTACAAGCCCGCCCCGTTCATCGTCGCCAGCCGCCATCAAGGCGTGGACATGGTGACGGTCGTGACGGAGGGGATCTTTTCGTACTGCAGCTTCAAGGTGAAGATCGACACCGATCGCTACCTGGGGCCGGAGCAGGCGACAGTGCGCTACGACGGCGAGGCGGTCGGGCACGTCACCACCATCGAATACGGCTCGCAGTTCCTGTCGCTCGGCGGCGTGCATCACCTCACCGGCGGCTCCAAGCGCGAAGGTCGCGTTACCTGCGCGCTGATGCAAAAGCTCGGCAACCGCGAGCCGGTGGAACTCGAAATCGAAGGCGGCGCGCGGCTGACCGTGGAGGCCGGACGCGCGCCGATCGTCAACGGCGTCGAAGAAACGCGCATGCGGGTGGGCTGCGGCTCGGCCACCATCGGGATCTTCGCCAAGCAGTGGTACGGGCACGTGGACGAAGTCGTGGTCGTCGACGATCACATCACCGGGGTGCTGACCGAGCATCAAGCCGGCAAATGTCTCGACATGCCGGCCAGCGGCATCCGCATCCGCGGCCGCAAGTCCACGCCGGGCCGGTATTTCCAGGTCGCCAACCCGGGCACCGGCTGGGGCGGCACCGACATCACCGATCCGCTGTCGATCATCGAAGGGTGGGACCCGGACGTGGCCCGGCCGGGGCTGCGGCTGCTGATGGTTTCCACCACCGGCGAGCACGCGGAATTCTTCGTGCTCGACGAGAAGCTGCGCCCCGAGCGGACGCCGATGCCGGACGCGGTGCGCAAGGTGGTCGAGCGCATCGGCGAGAACTGCGAGCCGGCGCTCGCCACCGTGCTCTTTGTCGCCGGCGCTGGCGGCAGTCTGCGCGCCGGCGTGACCGAAAACCCGGTGCGGCTGACGCGCTCGATCAAGGAGCTGCTGACGCGCGTGACCTGCGGCGGCGCGCCCGCGTACGTATGGCCGGGCGGCGGCATCACGGTGATGGTGGACGTGACGAAGATGCCGGCCAATTCGTTCGGAACCGTGCCGACGCCGGCGATCGTCGCGCCGATCGAGTTCACGATGCGCCGCGACGTGTACGCGGCGCTCGGCGGGCACGTCGACCGCATCCAGCGCGTCGAGGACGTGCTGGCGCGCGCCGACGTTCGGCTGATCGATTGGGACGTCGCCAATCCGTGGCCGCTGGCGCCGCAGGAGAATGCGCGGTGAACGGCGCGGTGCGCGCGCGGCTATCCGACGGCCGCTGGCATTTCCAGCACGGGCCGATCGATCTGGTGATCGGCGCCGACGGCGATTCGGCTGCCGTGGCCGCGTCGGTCGAAGCGTGCTGGCAAGCCTTTCCGGACGTGCTGCCGCTGCTCGTGCGCGAACTGGCGCAGTTGCGTTCACCGTGCACGCCGGCGCTGCGCCTGAGCGGCCCGGTGGCGCGCGAGATGCTGCGGGCGTGCCGGCCGTTCGCGCAGGACTTCGGGCTTTTCGTCACGCCGATGGCGGCGGTGGCCGGCGCCGTGGCCGACCATCTGATCTCGCACTTTGCGCGGCCCGGCGTGACCCGTGCCTACATCAACAACGGCGGCGACATCGCCTTGTACCTGACCGCAGGCGCGTCGTTCGACATCGGCTTGGTCGCCGACATCGATGCGCCGCGGCTCGACGGCGGCGTGCGCGTCGAGGCGGCGGATGCGGTGCGCGGCGTGGCCACTTCCGGCTGGCGCGGCCGCAGCTTCTCTCTCGGCATCGCCGATCGCGTGACCGTGCTGGCGGCAGACGCCGCCGCAGCCGACGCCGCCGCGACGATGATCGCCAATCATGTCGACGTCGATTCGCCGCTGATCCGGCGGGCGCCCGCGAACAGCCTGCGCGATGACACCGACCTCGGCGATCGGCTCGTCACGGTGCACGTGCCGCCGCTCGTCCCCGCGCTGGTGCGCGAAGCGCTCGATCGTGGGGCGTCGTTCGCACGCGCGTGCCTCGAACGCGGCTTGATCCGCGGCGCGCTGCTTACAGTGCAGGGCGCATCCCGTATCCTCACCGAACACGAAATCGAAGCGCTTGCATGATCGACATTCGCCGCCTCTGGACGCAAGTGGAGACGATCCACCACGAGTTCGGCCCGCGCCCGCCGCGGCCGCAGCGGCGCGGCGCGATCGCCGCCGTGCTGACCAATCCGTACGCGGGCCGCTACGAGCCGAACCTGCTGCCCTTCATGGAGGCGCTGAATCCGCTCGGGGTCGAGCTGGCCCGGGCGCTGCTCGCCGCATTGCGCGCGCAGCCGCACGAGATCGAAGGCTACGGCAAGGGGGCGATCGTCGGCAGCGCGGGCGAACTGGAGCACGGGGCGTGCTGGCATGTTCCGGGCGGCTACGGCATGCGCCAGGTGCTGGGTAACACGAAAGCGATCGTGCCGTCGGCGAAGAAGGTCGGCGCGCCGGGCGCCAAGCTCGACGTGCCGATCACGCACGTGAACGCCAGTTATGTGCGCAGCCATTTCGACGCCGTCGAGGTGTACGTGCCGGGGCATCCGCATGCGGACGAGATCGTCTTCGTGCTGGCGATGACGACCGGCCCGCGCGTGCACGAGCGCGTCGGCGGGTTGCGCGCGAGCGAAATCAAGGGCGAAGACGGACTGCGATGACGAGGAAGCGATGGCTGCAGACATCCGCAAACTGATCGTGATCGTCGACGAGACGCGCAAGGAGATGGGGCGCGTGGTCGATCCACCCGCGCGCCGTGCGCTGGCGATCGCGGTGATCGCCAATCCCTATGCGGGGCGGTACGTGGAGAAGCTCGACGAATTGATCGACATCGGCGAGGAGCTCGGCGGCCTGCTCGGTGCGGAGTGCGTGCGCGCGCTCGGCATCGCGCCCGGCCAGGCCGAGAGCTACGGCAAGGCGGCGATCGTCGGCGAGGCGGGCGAACTCGAGCACGCGGCGGCGATCCTGCATCCGAAACTCGGCGCGCCGCTGCGGCGCGCGGTGGAGAAGGGCGCGGCGCTGGTGCCGTCGGCGAAGAAGATGGGCGGCCCGGGCACCGCGATCGACGTGCCGCTCGGCCACAAGGACGCGGCGTATGTGCGCAGCCATTTCGACGCCATCGAAGCGCGCGTCGCCGATGCGCCGCGCGCCAACGAGATCGTGGTCGCGGTGGCGGTCACCGCCAGCGGCCGGCCGCTGGCGCGCGTCGGCGGGCTGCAGAAGAACGAAATCAAGGGCGAGGACGGGTTGCGGTAGCGATGGGTCGTCATCCGGAGTCCCGCGCAGCGGGGCGAGGAATCTCATCCGGTCGCAGCGCTTGGGATTTCTCGCGTTTGGCTCGGATGACGGAGAAGCGTTTTTTCAAGGAGACAGCGATGAAGCGATTGTTGGTTGCGGCGGCGGCCGCCACGCTGGCGGTGACGGCGCAAGCGCAGGCGGTCAAGCTCGGCGAACTGAACAGCTACAAGGCGCAGCCGGCGTTCCTGGAGCCGTACAAGAAGGGCTGGGAGCTGGCCGTGGAGGAGATCAACGCCCGCGGCGGCGTGCTCGGGCGCAAACTGGAGGTCGTTTCGCGCGACGACAACGGCAACCCGGGCGACGCGGTGCGCGTGGCCGAGGAACTGGTGTCGCGCGAGAACGTCAACCTGCTGTTCGGCACCTTTCTTTCCCACGTCGGTTTGGCGGTGACCGATTTCGCCAAGCAACGCAAGATCCTGTTCGTCGCGGCCGAACCGCTGACCGACAAGATCACGTGGCAGAACGGCAATCGCTACACGTTCCGCCTGCGGCCGTCCACCTACATGCAGGTGGCGATGCTGGTGCCGGAGGCGGCCAAGCTGAAGAAAAAGCGCTGGGCGGTCGTTTACCCGAACTACGAATACGGCCAGTCGGCAGTGGCTTCGTTCAAGCAGCTACTGAAGGCCGCGCAACCGGACGTCGAGTTCGTCGCCGAGCAGGCGCCGGCGCTCGGCCGCATCGACGCGGGTGCGGTCGTGCAGGCGCTGGCCGATGCCAAGCCGGATGCGATCTTCAACGTCACGTTCGGCGCCGATCTGGCCAAGTTCGTGCGCGAGGGCAACACGCGCGGGCTGTTCAAGGATCGGGCGGTGTTCTCGCTGTTGACCGGTGAGCCCGAATACCTTGATCCGTTGAAGGAAGAAGCGCCCGAGGGCTGGTGGGTGACCGGCTATCCGTGGTACGCGATTCAGAGCAAGGAGCACGACGCATTCCTGCGCGCGTACCAGGCGAAGTACAAGGAGTATCCGCGCCTCGGTTCCGTGGTCGGCTACACGACGGTGATCGCCATCGCCGATGCGATCAAGAAGGCCGGCAGCACCGACACCGAGAAAATGATCGCTGCCTTCAAGGGGCTGAAGACCAGTTCGCCGTTCGGTCCGATCGTCTTCCGCGCCTCGGACCACCAGTCGACGATGGGCGCATATGTCGGCCGCACCGCCGTGCGCGACGGCCGCGGCGTGATGGTCGATTTCCGCTATGTCGACGGTGCGGCGGTGCTCCCGTCCGATGCGGAAGTCGCCAAGCTGCGCGGCGCGGACTGAGCGCATCCCGGGCAGCGCAGCGACGACGGAGCTCAGGCGTTCGCCGCGCTTGAGAGCCCGGTTGTTGCGCCTGCGCTGCCGGTCGGAGTGACGATGCTCGCCGGTTTCGCGGTCCAACTGCTGAACGGCCTGGCCGGGGCCTCGGCGCTTTTTCTCGTCGCGGTCGGGCTGTCGCTGATCTTCGGCGTCACGCGCATCGTCAACTTCGCGCACGGCTCGATGTACATGATCGGGCTGTACGTCGCTTATTCGCTGGTGCAGGCGTTTGGCGTGACCGCGCTCGGCTTCTGGGGCGCGGTGCTCGGCGCCGCGATCGCGGTCGGGCTGCTCGGGGCATTGATCGAAATCGGTGTCCTGCGGCGCATCTATCGCGCGCCGGAGCTGTTTCAGTTGCTCGCCACGTTCGCGGTCGTGCTGATGCTGCGCGACGCGGTGCTGTACCTGTGGGGACCGGAAGATCTGCTCGGGCCCAAGGCGCCGGGCTTCAAGGGCGCGGTGCAGATCTTCGGCCGCAGCTTCCCGACCTACGACCTGCTGCTGATCTTCGTCGGTCCGGCGGTGCTGGCGGTGCTGTGGCTGTTGCTGAAGAAGACGCGCCTCGGCGTCTTGATCCGCGCCGCCACCCAGGACCGCGAGATGGTCGGCGCGCTGGGCGTCAATCAGAAGTGGCTCTTCACCGGGGTGTTCGCGCTCGGCTCCGCGCTCGCTGCCTTGGGCGGCGCGCTGCAGATGCCGCGCGAGCCCGCCAATCTGGGGCTCGATCTGGTCGCGATCGGCGAGGCCTTCGTCGTGGTCGTCGTTGGCGGCATGGGCAGCATTCCAGGTGCGTATCTGGCTGCGCTTGTCATCGCCGAGATCAAGGCGATCTGTTACGGCATCGGCACGGTGACGCTTTTCGGTACGACGTTCGCGTTTTCCAAGCTCACGCTGGTGGCCGAATTCCTCGTGATGGCCGCCGTGCTGATCTGGCGGCCGTGGGGACTGCTCGGCAAGCCGCAGGGCACCGTGCGCACGGTCGCCGCGCCCGAGGCGCCGCTGCGGCCGCTGCCGCGCGCGGGAACGGTCGTCGTGGTCGCGCTGCTCGCGCTGCTGGCATTGCTGCCGATCCTGGCGCGCGACTACCCGTACCTGACCGTGCTGGCAATCGACATTCTGATCGCGGTGCTGTTCGCGGCAAGCCTGCACTTCATCATGGGGCCGGGCGGAATGCATTCGTTCGGCCACGCGGCGTATTTCGGCCTTGGCGCCTACGGCGCGGCGCTGCTGTTGAAGGCGCTCGGCTTGCGCATGGAAATCGCGCTTGCGCTGGCGCCGTTTTTCGCGTTGGTCGGCGCGCTCGTGTTCGGCTGGTTCGCCGTGCGGCTGGCCGGCGTGTATCTGGCGATGCTGACGCTCGCGCTGGCGCAGATCGTCTGGGGCATCGTTTTCCAATGGGACGAGGTGACCGGCGGCAGCAACGGCCTGGTCGGCATCTGGCCGTCGGCGACGTTCGCCTCCAAGGCGGCGTACTTTTATCTGACGCTGGCGCTGGTCGTTGCCGGGCTTTACCTGCTGCGGCGCATGCTGCTCGCCCCGTTCGGTTACGCGATGCGCGCCGGGCGCGATTCGCCGCTGCGCGCCGAAGCCACCGGCATCGACGTCGTGCGCGTGCACTGGGTCGGCTTCGCGATCGCCGGCACGGTGTGCGGCCTGGCCGGCGCGCTGTTCGCGTTCGCCAAAGGCACGATCTCGCCGGAGACGATTTCGGTCGGCCGCTCGATCGACGGGCTGGTGATGGTCTTGCTGGGCGGCGTGCAGTCGCTCGCGGGGCCGATCGTCGGCGCGGCGGCATTCACTTGGCTGTCCGATACCATCATCCGCGCCACCGACTACTGGCGCGCGCTGCTCGGCTTCGTCATCCTGGCGTTGGTGCTGGCGTTTCCGCAGGGGCTGGCCGGTGGTGCCGCGGCCGTGGCCGCGCGACTGCGAGGGGTGCGATGAGCGCGCTGCTCGAAGTGCGCGGGCTGCGCAAGGCGTTCGGCGGCGTGGTGGCGGTCGACGACGTCAGTTTTGCCCTCGAGCGCGGCGAACTGCTGGCGATGATCGGCCCCAACGGCGCCGGCAAGAGCACGTGTTTCAACGTCATCAACGGCCAGTTGCCGGCGGACGCGGGCACGGTGTCGCTGAACGGCACGCCGATCACGGGGCTGAAGCCGCGGCAAATCTGGCGGCTCGGCGTCGGGCGCACGTTCCAGGTGGCGGCCACGTACGCATCGATGACGGTGGCGGAGAACGTACAGATGGCGCTGCTGGCGCGCGAGCGGCGCCTGTTCGACTTCTGGTCGCGCGCGGCGCGGGCGTACCGCGACGAGGCGCTCGAGTTGCTCAACGCGGTGGGCTTGCGCGACCGCGCCGACGAGCCGGCCAGCACGCTCGCCTACGGCGATCTGAAGACGCTGGAGATCGCCATCGCGCTCGCCAACCGGCCGCAACTGCTGCTGATGGACGAACCGACCGCCGGCATGGCGCCGCGCGAGCGCGCGACGCTGATGGCGCTTACCGAGCGGCTGGTGCGCGAGCGCAACCTCGGCGTGCTGTTCACCGAACACAGCATGGACGTCGTGTTCGCGCACGCCGACCGCATTGTCGTGCTGGCGCGCGGCCGGCTGATCGCCGCCGGGCCGCCCGAGGCGATTCGCGAGGACGCCCGCGTGCGCGAGGTCTACTTCGGAAGCGGCAAGCTGCTCGCTGCCGCCGCGACGGCGTGAACGCCATGCGAGGCGAGTCGCCGGCAGCGACACCGCTGCTTTCGGTGCGGCGGCTCAATGCCTGGTACGGTCGCGCGCACATCCTGTTCGACGTCGATCTGGACGTGCGGCGCGGCGAGGTGGTCGCGCTGATGGGGCGCAACGGCGCCGGCAAGAGCACGACGCTGAAGTCGATCATGGGGTTGGTGGCCGCGCGCAGCGGCGCCATCGTCTTCGACGGCAGGTCGATCGAGCGGCTGCAGCCGTTCGAGATCGCGCGCGCCGGCATCGGTTTCGTGCCCGAGGACCGGCGCATCTTCACCGAGCTGACGGTCCGCGAAAACCTCGAAGTCGGCCGCCGCCCGCCGCGCCCGGACGCGCCGGCGTGGACCGAGGACAAGCTGTTCGCACTGTTTCCCAACCTGCGCGAGATGCCGGATCGGCTGGGCAGCCGCATGAGCGGCGGCGAGCAGCAGATGCTGACGGTGGCACGTACCCTGATGGGCAACCCGCGACTGGTACTGCTGGATGAACCGTCGGAAGGCGTGGCGCCGCTGATCGTCGAGCAGATGGCACAGATGATCGTCGAGCTCAAAGCGCAGGGGCTCGCGGTGCTGCTGTCGGAGCAAAACCTGCCGTTCGCCGCTGCCGTGTGCGACCGCGCGTACGTGCTCGAAAAAGGGCAGGTGCGGTTCGCGGGGACGATGGAAGAACTGAATGCCGACGAAGCGGTGCGGCGGCAGTATTTGACGGTTTGACGTCGATCGGGATGAGGCCTGGCCTTTCTGTCATTCCGAGCCGCAGGCGAAGAATCTCCGGTACATCGGGCGGCCGAGATCCCTCGCTGCACTCGGGATGACAACAAGACAGGCACTCGGGATGACAAGACAGGCAGTCGGGATGACGACACGGGCATCTGGATGACGGGCGACAATCCGGAGGACGAACATGGCAGCACCAACGGCGACGGAAACTTCGGGCAAGGTGGTGATCCGCAACGTCGGGTTGATGTTGAGCGGCGACATCGACCGCCCGATCCTCGATGCGGACACGTTGGTCGTGAACGACGGCGTGATCGTCGCGGTCGGCAAAGAACGCGACTGCGACACCGGCAACGCCAGGCGCGTGATCGACGCGCGCGGCACCGCGCTTGCGCCGGGACTGATCGATTCGCACTGCCATCCGGTGTTCGGCGACTGGACGCCGCGCCAGAATCAGCTCGGCTGGATCGACTCGTGCCTGCACGGCGGTGTGACGACGATGATCTCGGCCGGTGAAGTGCATCTGCCGGGGCGGCCGAAGGATGTGGTCGGTGTGAAGGCGCTGGCGATCACCGCGCAGCGCGCGTTCGAAGGCCAGCGTGCCGCGGGCGTGGGCGGCGGCGTGAAGGTGCTCGCCGGCGCGCCGGTGATCGAGAAAGGCATGCGCGAGGAGGATTTCGCCGAGCTGGCCGCCGCCGGTGTGAAGCTGCTCGGCGAAGTGGGGCTCGGGTCGGTGAAAGCGGGCGACGAAGCGCGGCAGATGGTGGCGTGGGCGCGCAGGCACGGCATTCAAAGCACCATCCATACCGGCGGGCCGTCGATTCCCGGCTCGGGCCTGATCGACGCCGACGTGGTGCTCGAAGCGGACGCCGACGTGATCGGCCACGTCAACGGCGGCCATACCGCGCTGCCGTACGCGCAGGTGTGCCGGCTGTGCGAAAAAAGCACGCGCGCGCTCGAGATCGTTCACAACGGCAACGAGCGCATCGCGATCCTTACCGCGCGTCACGCGATGGAGTTGAAGTGCCCGCACCGCGTGATCCTCGGCACCGACGCGCCGGCCGGCTCCGGCGTGCAGCCGCTCGGCATCCTGCGGCTCGTCGCGCTGATCTCGTCGCTGGCGGAGATCCCGGCCGAGATCGTCTTCGGTTTCGCCACCGGCAACACCGCACGGCTGCGCGGGCTGCGGCAGGGGCTGATCGAAGTCGGGCGGCCGGCGGACTTGGTGTTCATGGACCGCGCACAGCACTCTGCCGGCCGCGATCTGCTCGAGTCGGTGCGGCTCGGCGACATTCCGGGCGTCGGCATGGTGATGATCGACGGCGTTGTCCGTTGCCAGCGCAGCCGCAATACGCCGCCGGCGACCGAAGTGCCGGCGATCGTCGCGTGAAGGCTTCGCCGCGCCCGCGGAAGGCGGCGCCGGTGGCGCGCGCGCGCGACGCCGATGCGACCCGCGCGCGCATCCTCGCGGCGGCCACTCAGGAGTTCGCGCGGCACGGTTTGGCCGGCGCGCGCGGCGACCGCATCGCGCGCGCCGCGCACTCGAGCGAGCGGATGGTCTACTACTACTTCGGCAGCAAGGAAGGGCTGTTCCGCGCGGTGCTGGAGGCCGCGTACCTGTCGTTGCAGCAGGCCGAGCAGTCGCTGCGAATCGACGGTCTTGCGCCGGAAGAGGCGCTCGGCGAGTTCTGCCGGTTCGTCTGGCGCTACTACGTCGAGCACCCGGAGTTCATCGGGCTCGTCAACACCGAGAACCTTCATCATGCGGCGCATCTGAAGCGGTCGCCGCGGCTGCGGCAGCTCGTCTCGCCGGTGGTCGAGCTGTTGCGCGACCTGCTCGCGCGCGGCGAGCGCTCCGGCGTGTTCCGCCGCGGTATCGACGCGGTGGAGCTTTACATCGCGATCGCAGCGCTCGGCTACTTCTATCTGTCCAACAGCGCCACCCTGTCGGCGGTGCTCGGACGCGACCTGCGGGCGGCCGAAAGCCTGGAGGCGCACTGGCGCGCGGCTGGGGAGATGATTCGACGCTACGTCCGCGCAAACTGAGCGCCGCGTGCGTCCGCCCGCCGCCATGCCGGCGCGTGCCAGTCGCGGCGCAGGGGCCTTGCTCGCTCGCCAGGCGTCCCGGCGCTCGATTTCAGCCCTGATCCGAACGACGTCGGCACACGGCGCGCAGTCGCGGGCCAGGGCGACGAATCGACGTCCTGCGGGCGGTGGCCTGCGACCCGCCGGCCGATCCGCGGCGACGGCGCAGCGCGCGGTTCGTCGTGCGTGTTCCGCGTGTGCGACCGGCTGGCGTTGTTCCGGATCAGCCGAACTGCGACACCAGCTCCATTCGCGTATGCCAATACGCGATGTCGGCAAGCCGCACCGGCCCGTCGCGCGCCTCGGCGTCCGGCAGGCCGGGGATCCAGTCGCGCCGCGTGTGCAGCCCGGGACCGACGGCGATCGCGCCTTCGACCGTGTCGTTCGGGAAGTAGGCGCTGCGCGTGACGACGACCGGCACGTCGGCGCTGCGTGCGGCCGCCACGCCGCCCGGAGAGTCCTCGAACGCGACCGCGGCGAGCGGCCCGACGCTCAGTGCGTCGAGCGCGCGCGCGTACGCTTCGGGGTCCGGTTTCTTGCGCGCCACGTCCTCGCCGCAGACGACCACGGCGAAGCGATCCCGCCAGTCGGCGCCGAAGTGCACGCGCAGCAGCGCATCGACGTTCGAGCGGCTGGTCGTCGTGACGATCGCCAGCCGCAGGCCGCGCGCGAGCGTCTCGTCCAGCAGCTCGGCCACGCCCGGCCGCAGCGGGATCGACCCGGTGGCTACCAGCTCGGCGTAGATCGCGTTTTTTCGGGCGTGGACCGCGGCGGCGAGCTGCTCACGTTCGGCAGCCAGCACCGGCGCGTCGCTGCGATCGCGCATGTCGTGCAGGATTCGTTCGCGCCCGCCGGTGATGCGCAGCAGTTTCCCGTAGTGCGGTTCGTCCCAGCGCCACGGCACGCCGAAGGCCTCGAACGCGAGGTTGAACGCGACACGATGCCCGTCGCGCTCGGTTTCGGCGAGCGTTCCGTCCACGTCCCAGAGCAGTGCTTCGAGTTGCGCCATCGTGGCCTCCGCAGCGGCGCCAAATGTACGCCGCCGCAGTGGTGCATGGAACTCAGACTTGCTGCATCGCCGGTTAAGGAACGCTGAACGGCGCGGCGCGCTTGCGCGGCTCCTCGCTGCGGCGGCCCTGGCGCGCGAGCTCCTCGCGCTGCTCCTTCAACTGCTGCGACAACTCGCGCAGCCGTGCGTCGACCTCGGACAGCACGTAGAAGTCCGCGTCGCCCGCCTTGCGCGCAAGCTGCAACTGGTCGACCGCCGAGGGCACCGCGCCCAGCAGCGCGTACATCTCGGCGGTGGCCTGGTGCTGCAGCGTTCGGCGGTTCAGCGCGGCGTAGCTGCGGGCGAGCGACGCGAAGTACTGCGGTTCGCTGCGCGGGATCGCGAGCTGCTGGCGCAGGTACTCGACCGCTGCCTCGTGCTGGCCGGCGCGCTGCAGCAGTTCGACGTAGTTCAATGCGGTCAGCCGCGACAGCGGAAAGCGCTGCGTGGCTTCGCGCGCCAGGCGCAGCGCCTCTTCGCGTTCGGCCGCGGTCGTCGCGGCGGCAAAGCGCGTCTCGGCGACGAGCTTGTCGAGCATCGGCGAGGCGAGCCGCGTCGACTTGCGCGCCGCCAGCGCCGCATCAAGGGCGGTCTGCGTCTGGCCGATCCGCAGCGACGCCAGCGCCAGCCCGTAGTGCGCGGCGGTCTCGCTCGCGGCGGAACGATTGCGCAGCTGCGCGGCGAAGTGCGTCTGCGCGTCGCGCGCGCCCTGCAGGCTGTCGTCCTGCAGCACGCGCAGCCGGGCGCGGATCAGATGGAAGTCCAGGGTGTCGGCGCGCTGGCGCACCCGCGCTTCGCGGATGCGGTTCTGGATGTCGCCCATGCGTTCGGTGGTCAGCGGGTGCGTGCGCAGGTACGCGGGTGCGGCGCTTTCGTAGATGCGCGAGCCCTGCTGCATGCGGCCGAAGAACGTCGCCATCGCGCGCACGTCGAAGCCGGCCGCCTCGAGCGTCTGGAAGCCGACGCGGTCGGCTTCGCGCTCGGCCTCGCGCGAGAAGTTCAACTGCTGCTGTAGCGCCGCCGCCTGTCCGCCCAGGATCGCCGCCTGCGTCAGATCGCCGCTGGACGACGAGTTGCTGCGCGCCGCCAGCAGCGCCAGCAGCAGCGCGCCGATCGCGATCGCGCTCGACTCGCGCTGCTTGGCGAGCATGCGTGCGATGTGCCGCTGCTCGACGTGGCCGATCTCGTGCGCGAGCACGCTCGCCAGCTCCGACTCGCTCTGCGCGGCGAGCACCAGCCCCGTGTGCACCCCGATGAACCCGCCCGGCAGCGCGAACGCGTTGAGCATCGGGTCGCGCACCGCGAAGAAGCTGAAGTCCATGTGCCGCGCCGGCGACGCGGCGACGAGCTGGTAGCCGAGGTTGTTCAGGTATTCGGTGGCATCGGGATCCGCGAGATACGCGGGGTCGCGCCGCACCTCGCGCATGATCGCTTCGCCGAGCTTGCGTTCGTTGGCGGGCGAAAGATCGTCGGCCGCCGCCTCGCCGAGCGTGGGCAGTTCGATCGATTGCGCGCGCGCCGGTGCAAGCGTCGGCGGCGCCGCGATCGTCATAGCGACGGCGAGAGCGAGGGCGCGGGCAGCAGGACGGGGCACGGCGTCGTTGCGGGGCGAAAGCTTCCGGGCGCGGACCGATTCGACCGGCGGCGAACGGCCGGCGAAGAACTGCACTTATGATAGTCGCCCGAGGCGATGGTTCCGGCGCCGACAACGAATCGTTACATGGGCAAGCTCACGCACTTCGACGATGCCGGCCAGGCGCATATGGTCGACGTCGGCGGCAAGGAAGCGACACACCGGATCGCGGTCGCTGCGGGCCGCATCCGCATGCAGCCGACCACACTCGACCTCGTGCGCAGCGGCACCGCGAAGAAGGGCGACGTGCTCGGGGTTGCGCGCATCGCCGCGATCCAGGCGGCGAAGAAGACGAGCGAGCTGATTCCGCTGTGCCATCCGCTCGCGATCACGCGCATCGCCGTGGACTTCGCGATCGACGAAGCCGCCACGGCGATCGAATGCCGCGCGACCGTCGAGACGCGCGGTCGCACGGGTGTGGAGATGGAAGCGCTGACGGCAGTGCAGATCGGCCTGCTGACGATCTACGACATGTGCAAGGCCGTCGACCGCGGCATGATCATCGAGTCCGTGCGGCTGCTCGAGAAGCACGGCGGCAAGAGCGGCGACTACGTCGCCGCATAGCGACGGCAATCCGCAGGCTGCGTCGCGCCGACGATGGCCGTCGCCGCGGCTCAAATGACGTTGCGCTCGACCAGCGGCTTGTCTTCCGCGACTCGCGCCGGCGCGAGTGGCGACAGATCGAGCGTGCGGTATTCGCCGGTGGCGATGAGCTCAGCCAGTCCGCAGCCGACGGCGGGTGCCTGCTGGATGCCGTGGCCCGAGAAGCCGCACGCGACGAAGGCGTTGTCGGTTCCCGGCACGCGGCCGACCAGCCCGTTCTGATCGAAGGTGTTGTACTCGTAGTAGCCGGCCCACGCGTGCGTTCGGCGCAGCGCCTCGAACACGGGCACGCGCGCGGCCAGACGCGGCCAGATCCACTCGTCGAACAGGCCATGGTCGATCGCCTCGAGCGGCGCATCGTCGGGATCTTCGCCGCGCGGCGGCGCGCCGCAGATGAAGCCGCGGCCCTCGGGCCGGAACCACAGGCCGGACGGATCGATCACCAGCGGGCAGTCCGGCAGTCGTGCCGGCGAATGGAACACGAAAACGTCGCGCTTGCGCGCGCGCACCGGCAGGTCGAAGCCCAGCGTCCGCGCGAGCGGCGCCGACCACGCGCCCGCGGCGATCACGAAGGCGTCGGCTTCGAGCGCCGAACCGTCGGCCGTCTGCGCGCGCACGACCCGGCCGCCGGCCGCGGTCATGCGCTCGACCGCAGCCGCGACGTAGTTCACGCCGAGCGCGATCGCCTTTCGGCGAAATGCCTGCAGCACGCTGTAGCCGTCGAACCAGCCTTCGCCGCTCGTCGCGGTGCTCAGTCCCAAGCTCGCGAGCGCCACGCCTTCGACGGCAAGCCACGGAAAACGCCGCTGCAGCTCGGCGGGCGCGAGCAGTTCCACGTCGGCGCCGCAGGCACGCTGCACTTCGTGGTTCGCGCGCAGGATCTCGACGCCCGCTTCGCTGGCGAGAAAGAGATAGCCCGGCTCGACGAGCCCGATGTCGGGCCGTGCATCGCCGACCGCCAGCTCGTCGCCGATGCGGCGGTAGAAGGCGAGGCTCGCCTGCGAGATGCGGATGTTGATCTCGGTCGAGAACTGCTGCCGGATCGAACTCGCCGACAGCGCGCTCGACGCGAAGCGGTAGCTCGGATCGCGTTCGACGACGGTGACGCGCACACCGAAATCGCGCGCGAGGAAACAGGCGACGCTCGAACCGATCGCACCGCCGCCGACGACAACGACGTGCTGCGGCACGCGCTCCCCATACAATGGCCGTGATGACGCTGCGATTCTATTCGGCCGACGAAGTGCACGCCGCCCTCGACTGGAAGCGGCTCGTCGAGGCGCTTGCCGCCGCGTTCGCCGTCGGCGCGCATGTGCCGCTGCGCCATGCGCACCGTTTGGGCGAGACCGAAACGCTGCTGCTGATGCCGGCCTGGCGCGAAGCGCGCGGCGGCCTCGGCGTGAAGATCGTGACGGTGATGCCGGGCAACGCGGCGCGCGGCGCGGCCACCGTCAATGCGCTGTACGTGTTGCTGGATCGCGCGAGCGGCGAGCCGCGCGCGGTGATCGACGGCGAGGCGCTGACGCTGCGGCGGACCGCGGCCGCTTCGGCGCTCGCCGCGCGCCACCTCGCGCGCGACGACAGCACGAACCTGTTGGTGGTCGGCACTGGCAAGCTCGCGCCGTTCATGGCACGCGCGCACTGCGCGCTGCGTCCGCGACTGGTTCGCGTTCGCGTCTGGGGCAGGCGCGCGGAAGCGGCGCAGACGCTCGCGCAGGTGCTCCGCGACGAGGGGCTGCCGGCCGAGGCGGCGACCGACCTGCAAGCCGCGGTGCGCGACGCGGACATCGTCACCTGTGCCACGACTGCCGCCGCGCCGATCGTGCACGGTGCCTGGCTTGCGCCGGGCACGCATCTGGATCTCGTCGGCGGGTTCACGCGCGCGATGCGCGAAGCCGACGACGCGGCGGTCGCCCGCGCGCGCATCTTCGTCGATACCTACGCCGGTGCGCTGGCCGAGGCCGGCGATCTGGTGTCCCCGCTCGAACGCGGCGTGATCGCGCGCGCGCAGATCGAAGCGGAGCTTGCCGAGCTCGTTCGCGGCGAAAAGCCCGGCCGCCACAGCGCCGACGAGATCACGCTGTTCAAGTCGGTCGGCACCGCGCTCGAAGATCTCGCGGCCGCCGAACTCATCGCCGTGTAATCCTCGGCGGCCGCCGAAGCGGCACCGCGGCTGGCGATCAGGACCTCGGCGGCGCGGTGTCGATGAAGCTCGGCCGCGCGGCGAGCTTTTCGCCGAGGCGCGCGAGGTTGGGGTACTGGCCGCGCCAGTCGATCTCAGGAAAACGGAAATCGAGGTAGCCGAGCGCGCAGCCGACCGCGATGTCCGCCAGCGTGTACGCATTGCCGTTGCACCACGGCTTGTCGCCGAGTCCGCGGCTCATCGCGGCCAGCCCGTGGTGAACCTTGCCCATTTGGCGGTCGATCCACTTCTGCGACTGTTGCTCGGTCGGGCGCTGCGTCTTTTCCAGCCGCACGAGGATCGCCGCGTCGAGCACGCCGTCGGCGAGCGCTTCCCACACGCGCACCTCGACACGCTCGCGTCCGTTCGGCGGGATCAGCCGGCCGACCGGCGTCAGCGTGTCCAGATACTCGACGATCACGCGCGAGTCGAACACCGCGCCGCCGTCCTCCATGATCAGGCACGGCACCTTGCCCAGCGGATTGGCCTCGTGGATTCGCGTGTCGGCAGCCCAGACGTCCTCGAGCTCGAGCGCGCATTCGATCTTCTTCTCCGCCATCACGATGCGCACCTTGCGCACGTACGGGCTGGTCAGCGAGGCGATCAGGCGCAGGTTCTTCTTCGACACGGCGGGCGTTCCTCGGGCTGTTTTCGCTCGCGGAATCATAGCAACGGCACCGCAGCGGCGACTCGCGACTGCGACACCGTGCCGCGGGTTCGTCCGGACCCGGTGCTAGACTCGCTGCGGTCCGACCGGCCGCGGCTCGGATTTGCCGGTTTCGTCCCGTCCCGCTTCTGCGCGTCCGATGCTGCCCACCGAAGTCTGCGCGCTCACTGCGCTGTCGCCGCTCGACGGGCGCTACGCGCGCCAGGCCGCGCCGCTGCGCGATGTCTTCTCCGAGTACGCCTTCATGCGGGCGCGGCTGCGCGTCGAAACCGAATGGCTGATCGGGCTGTCGACGCTTGGGCTTGCGGAGCTGCCGCCGCTGCCCGACGATGCGATCGCGCGTCTGCGCGCGCTGGTGCGCGACTTCTCCGTCGAGGACTGCGGCGAGATCAAGGCGATCGAGGCGCAGACCAATCACGACGTCAAGGCGGTCGAATACTGGATCAAGCGACGCACCGGCGACGTACCGGCGCTTGCGCGAGCCGCCGAGTTCGTCCACTTCGCGTGCACGTCGGAGGACATCAACAACGTCGCGCATGCGCTGATGCTGTCGGCCGGCCGCTTCGTGCTGCAGGACCGGTTGCGTGCGGTGCATGCGAAGCTGCGCGAGTTCGCGCATGCGCACGCCGACCTGCCGATGCTCGCGCGCACGCACGGCCAGCCCGCGAGCCCGACCACGGTCGGCAAGGAATTCGCGAACTTTGCGGTCCGGCTTGGCGCGGCGATCGACGCGATCGCGCGCGTGTCGCTCGCCGCCAAGATGAACGGTGCGGTCGGAAATTACAACGCGCATCTGGCCGCTTATCCGCTGCTCGACTGGGAGCGCTTCGCGCGGCGCGTCGTCGAGGAGCTCGGGCTGACGTTCAACACGCACACGATCCAGATCGAACCGCACGACTACATGGCGGAGCTGTTCGACGCGGTCGCACGCGCCAACACGGTGCTGCTCGACCTCGACCGCGACGTCTGGGGTTACATCGCGCTCGGGTATTTCAAGCAGAAGCTGAAGGAAGGCGAAGTCGGCTCCTCGACGATGCCGCACAAGGTCAATCCGATCGACTTCGAGAATTCCGAAGGCAACCTCGGGCTGGCCAACGCGCTGCTGCGGCATCTCGCGGAGAAGCTGCCGGTTTCGCGCTGGCAGCGCGATCTCACCGACTCGACCGTGCTACGCAACCTCGGCGTGGCGTTCGGTCATTGCCTGGTCGCGTACGAATCCTGCCTGCGCGGGCTCGGCAAGCTCGAGGCGAACCCCGAGCGCCTCGCCGCCGACCTGGACGATGCGTGGGAGGTTCTCGCCGAACCGGTGCAGACGGTGATGCGCCGCTACGGTGTGCCCGAGCCGTACGAAAAGCTCAAGGCGCTGACCCGCGGCCGCGCGATCACGCGCGAGGCGCTGCACGAGTTCATCCGCGCGCTGGCGATCCCCGACGAAGCGAAGAACGCGCTGCTCGCGCTGACGCCGGCGACCTACGTCGGCAAGGCGGGCGAGCTGGCGCGGCGCTGCTGACCGCGCGCGGCTCTGTATGCGCGGCGTGCGCTTCGAGCCGAGGAATAATCCGGCCGCGCGCCGTGTTTGCGCGTTGCCAGGACTCGAGCGGTCCGGCGCTACACTCCAACTCGACGAGGGATCCATGAAGCTTTCGATTCACGCACTCTTGCTGGCCGCCTCCGCGGCCATCGCCTTTCCCGCGCAGGCCCAGTTCGCCAAGCCCGAGGACGCCGTCAAGTACCGTCAGTCCGCGATGGCACTGATGGGCAACCACATGGGACGGATCAACGGCCAATTGAAGTCGGGCAGCCCGAACGTCGCGGCGATCCAGTCCAGCGCCGCGCTGATCGAAACGCTGTCGAAGCTGCCGTTCGAGGCGTTTACGCCGGGCACGGAGACGGTGGCCAACACGAAGGTCAAGCCCGAATTCTTCAAGGACACCGCAAAGGTCAAGGACCTCATCGAGAAGATGCAGGCCGAGGTGAGCAAGCTCGCCGCGGTCGCCAAGGGCGGCGACGTCAAGGCGATCCAGGCGCAGTTCGGCAACGTCGGCCAGGCGTGCAAAGCCTGCCACGACGACTACCGGATGAAGTGAGACGCTGGCCGCCGTCCGCGGGCCGCCTGCAGACGGCGCAGCAGCAAGAAGCCGCGCGAGCGGCTTTTTTCGTTCCTACAGGGTGACGACGTAGCCGACCAGGCCCGCCGCAAGCAGCGCAAGCAGCGCGGCGCGCGTGCGGACGAGCGCGTCGTCCTGCGCCGGCTCGGCGTCGATCACGCGCTTGTCGCCGGTCAGCATCGGTCCGACGAGGTTCTCGCGCTTCGCGAAGAAGTAGTACGCGATCGCGGCGACGTGCAGCGCGACGAGCGCGTAGATCACTTTCTCGTTAAACGAGTGGATCCGCGTCATCCAGCTCGCCGTCGCGCCCGAGACGAGCTTTGAAAGCGGCCCCTCGGTGGCGATCTCGTCGTTGGCGAACAGCCCGGTGACCCCCTGCACGAGCAGAGCGGTCAGCATCGCCAGCACCGACCAGGCGCCCAGCGGGTTGTGCCCGGCGGACACGGCGCCGGCGCCGCGCAGGTACGCCAACGTCGCGCGCGGCCCGCGCACGAATTGCGCGAACAGCGCATAACGCGAACCCGCGAACCCCCAAAGCAGACGGAACACGATCAGCGTGAGCACCGCGTAGCCCGACCGCAGGTGCCAGTCCATCCAGTTGCCGCCGATCTTGGCCGTCGTCACCGAAAGGACGACCAGCAGCACGAGCGACCAGTGAAACAGGCGCGTCGGCAGATCCCAGATGCGGACGGGTGGCGTCATACGGCAGCAGTCGGACCTTGCAGATCGTCGAGGATGGGTCTTCGATCGCTGCGGTCCGGCCGGTTGCGCCTCCGCCTCGATCGGCGAAACGCACCGCCGATCACGGAACGATCTGCTGCTCCTCCTTTTTCACCGGCTTGACCAGGTCCTCGCGTTTGACGCCGAGGTACATCGCGATCGCGGCGGCGACGAAAACCGACGAATAGATGCCGAACAGGATGCCGATCGTCAGCGCGAGCGCGAAGTAGTGCAGCGCCGGCCCACCGAAGGTCAGCATCGCGAGCGTCATCATCAGCGTCGACCCGTGCGTGATCATCGTGCGCGAGATCGTCGCGGTGATCGCCGAGTCGATCACCTCGGTTACGCTCGCCTTGCGCATCGTGCGGAAGTGCTCGCGAACGCGGTCGAAGATGATCACCGACTCGTTGACCGAGTAGCCGAGCACCGCGAGCACGGCGGCCAGCACCGGCAGCGAGAACTCCCAGCCGAAGATCGAAAACATGCCGACGACCAGCACGACGTCGTGCAGATTGGCGACGATCGCCGCGACCGAAAACTTCCATTCGAAGCGAAACGCCAGATAGATCATGATGCCGATGCAGACCATCAGCAGCGCGAGCGCGCCGTCGTGCGCCAGTTCCTCGCCGACCTGCGGGCCGACGAACTCGACGCGACGCAGCTCCACACCGGGATCCTGCGCGCGCAGCAGCGCCATCACCTGTTCGGCCTGCTGGCCAGAGCTGAAGCCCGCGCGGACCGGCAGGCGGATCAGCACGTCTCGCGAGGTGCCGAAGTTCTGCACCTGAAACTCGCGCCAGCCCTGGCCTTCGATCGCCGCGCGGATCTTCGACAGGTCGGCCGCCTGCGGATACGAGACCTCCATCACGGTGCCGCCGGTGAACTCGATCGACAGGTTCAGCCCGCGTACCGCGAGGAAACCCACGGCGACCAGGAACGTGATCACCGAGATCGCGTTCAGGATCAGCGCGTAGCGCATGAACGGAATCGTGCGGCGGATCCTGAAGAATTCCATTCACAACTCCTCTACAGCGCGGCGCGCGGCGAACGCGAAATACCCCTTGCCGTCGGCGACGGAGCCTGCTGCCGGCATGCGCAAGGGGGTGACGGTGGGGGACGCGATCATCGCCGACGCATCACTTGCCGGCCGCCGCTTCGGGCTTCCACACCTGCCCGATCGACAGGCTCGTCAGCCGCTTGCGCGAGCCGTAGACGAGGTTGACGATGCCGCGCGATACGAACACCGCCGAGAATATCGAAGTCAGAATGCCGAGGCAGTGCACGACCGCGAACCCGCGCACGGGGCCCGACCCGAGCAGGAACAGGAAGATGCCGGCGATCAGCGTCGTGACGTTCGAGTCTAGGATCGTCGCGAACGCCTTCTCGTAGCCCTGCGCGATCGCCTGCTGCGGCGTCGCCCCCTTGCGCAATTCCTCGCGGATACGCTCGTTGATCAGCACGTTCGCGTCGATGGCCATGCCGAGGGTCAGCGCGATCGCGGCGATGCCGGGCAAGGTGAGGGTGGCCTGCAGCAGCGACAGCAGCGCGATCAGCAGCATCACGTTGACCGACAGCGCGATCACCGAGATCAGACCGAAGATCGCGTAGTACGCGATCATGAAGATCGCGATGCCGGTGAAGCCGTACACGGTCGACGTGAAGCCCGCGCGGATGTTCTCCGCGCCCAGGCTCGGTCCGATCGTGCGCTCCTCGACGATCTCCATCGGTGCGGCGAGCGCGCCCGCGCGTAACAGCAGCGCGAGGTCGTTCGCCACGCTCGCACTGTCGAGGCCCGTGATCTGGAAGCGCGATCCGAATTCGCTCTGGATCGTCGCGACCGTCAGCACCTCGCCCTTGCCCTTCTCGAACAGCACGACCGCCATCGGCTTCTTCAGGTTTTCGCGCGTGACCTTGCGCATCACGCGGCCGGCGGCCTCGTTCAGCTCGATCGACACGGCGGGGCGCTGGTTCTCGTCGAAGGTCGCCTGCGCGCCCTCGAGCTGCTGACCCGAGAAGATGACCTCTTTCTTCAGGACCACCGGCGCGCCTCGGCCGACCGTGAAAAGCTCCGAGCCGAACGGCACCGGTCCGCTGCCGGTCACCGCGGCCTGCGCCTCGGCGGACAGGTCGACCAGCCGCGCTTCGAGCGTGGCGGTGCGACCGATGATGTCCTTCGCGCGGGCGGTGTCCTGCACGCCGGGCAACTGCACGACGACGCGGTCGGCACCCTGCTGCTGGATGACCGGCTCGGCGACGCCGAGCTCGTTGATCCGGTTGTGCAGTGTGGTGATGTTCTGCTTCAGCGCGTTGTCCTGCACGGCCTTGACCGCGGCCGGCGTCATCGTCGCGATGAGCAGCAGGTCGGCGCCGGCGGCTTCTTCGCGCAACGCGAGTTCGTTCAGGTTGTCGCGGATCACGCCGCTCGCCCTGGCGCGTGTCTGCGCGTCGCGGAAGCGGATCTCGATCTGCTGCCCGTTGCGCGCGATGCCCGCGTGGCGGACGTCCTTCTCGCGCAGCAGCGTGCGCAGGTCGCCGACCAGCGCGTCGAGCCGCTTGTTGACCGCTTCGGCCGTGTTCACCTGCATCAGGAAATGCACGCCGCCGCGCAGGTCGAGCCCGAGGTACATCGGAGCCGCGCGAATCGACGCCATCCAGCGGGGCGAGGTCGACAGCAGGTTCAGCGCGACGACGTACGCGGGGTCGGCCGAACTCGGGTTCAGCGCGCGCTCGAGCGCGTCTTTCGCCTTGAGCTGCGTGTCTGGATCGCGCAGCCGCACGCGCACCGTCGTGTTCAGTCCGACCTGATCGAGGAAGGCGCCGTCGTGCGCGATGCCGGCCTCCTTCAGCGCCGACTCGACGCGCGTCAGCACGGCGGCGTCGACCTTGACGGTCGCCTTCTGCGAAGACACCTGCACCGCCGGCGACTCGGGAAACAGGTTCGGCGCCGAATACAGCGCGCCGAACATAAGCGCCACCGCGATGATGACGTACTTCCAGAGGGGGTAGCGATTCATGTGCCGAGCCAGGGGGCGGGAAGCCGGAAGTCGGAGCCGCGATGCCGGCGCCGCATTCGAGTCCGAAACCGGCGAGCTCAGGACTTCACAGGGACTTCATCGTGCCCTTCGGCAGAAGCGTCTGGACGGCGTGCTTCTGGACCGAAATCTCGACCGGCTTGTCGCCGGCGCTGGCGATTTGCAGCGTGATGTACTGGTCCGACAGGTCGGTGATCTTGCCGACGATTCCGCCTGCGGTCAGCACTTCGTCGCCCTTGGCGAGACTTTCGACCATCGCCTTGTGCTCCTTCTGCCGCTTCTGCTGCGGACGGATCAGCAGGAAGTAGAAAACGACGAAGATCAGCACCATGAAGCCGACCGAGGTCAGCATCGATTCGACGCCGGGCTGGGCGGCGGGCGCGGTCTGCGCCAGCGCGTCGGAGATGAAGAACATGCGTCGCTCCATGGCCGCGCATGCGCGGCGGGTCGTGTGGGCCGAAGCCGCACCCGCGGCGCGGGCGCGGCTTCGGAAAGCGGCGGATTATAGCCAGCGCCCTTGGCCGCGCAGGCGCAACTGAGGGTATTGACCACCGAGACGCCGAGCGCACCGAGACAAGCCAAAGCCCTTCTTTGTGTCTCGGCGGCTCTGTGGTGAATCCTTCAGCCTTCGTACGCCGTGATTCGACCGCGGGGGCACAGAGGAAAACCAAGAGCCTGCTCGGTATCTCGGTGGTTGGTACGGTTGCCCACTCAATCGGCCACACCCTGCGCGCGCGATTCGATCAGGCGCCGCGCGAAATCGTCGAAGCGCCGCTGCTCGATCGCGATGCGCGCCTGCCGCATCAGGTCGAGGTAGAAGTGCAGGTTGTGGATCGTGGCGAGCCGCGCGCCGAGGATTTCGTTGATCCGTTGCAGGTGATGCAGGTACGCGCGCGTGAAGTGCATGCACGTGTAGCAGTTGCAGTCGGCGTCGAGCGGGCGCGTGTCGTGGCCGTACCGGCTGTTGCGGATCTTGATGTCGCCGCTGCGCGTGAACAGCCATCCGTTGCGCGCGTTGCGGGTCGGCAGCACGCAGTCGAACATGTCGATGCCGCGCGCGATGCCTGCGAGCAGATCCTCCGGCGTGCCTACCCCCATCAGGTAGCGCGGCTTGTCGGCGGGAAGCCGCGGCGCGACGTGCGCGAGCGTGCGCATCATCTCCGCCTTCGGCTCGCCGACCGAAAGCCCGCCGATCGCGTAGCCGTCGAAGCCGATCTCGACGAGCCCGGCCGCCGACTCGTCGCGCAGCGGCTCGTACATGCCGCCCTGGACGATGCCGAACAGCGCGTTGCGGCGCGCTCGCCCGGACGTCAGCCGGTCGAACTCGGCGCGCGAACGCCGCGCCCAGCGCAGCGAAAGCCGCATCGACTCGGCCGCGTGATCGAACGTCGCCGGCGCCCCGTCGATCTCGTACGGGGTGCACTCGTCGAACACCATCGCGACGTCGGAATCGAGCGCGATCTGAATGCGCATCGATTCCTCGGGCGTCAGGAACAGCCGGTCCCCGTTGATCGGCGAGGCGAACTGCACGCCCTCCTCGCGGACCTTGCGCAGCTTGCCGAGAGAAAACACCTGGAAGCCGCCGGAGTCGGTCAGGATCGGCCGCTCCCAGCCCATGAAGCGGTGCAGCCCATCGTGCGCGGCGATCACCTCGACGCCCGGCCGCAGCCACAGGTGGAAGGTGTTGCCCAGCACGATCTGCGCGCCCAGCTCGTCGAGCTCGCGCGGCGTCATCGCCTTGACAGTGCCGTAGGTTCCGACCGGCATGAACACCGGCGTTTCGACCGTTCCGTGCGCGAGCGCGATCCGCCCGCGTCGCGCGGCGCCGTCGGTGGCGAGCAGTTCGAAGTTCAGTGCCATCGTGTCATCTCGTTGGTATTACCGCGGCCGAAATCCCCGCGCGCTGCGCGGGTGCTTCCAAAGGGGCAGGGGGATTCTCGGGCGCTGCAGAACTCGCTCGACACTGCACCTCACTCGGCCCGCTCCAGCAGCATCGCATCCCCGTAGCTGAAGAACCGATAACGATGCGCGATCGCGTGCGCGTAGGCGCTGCGGATCCGTTCGATGCCGGCGAACGCCGACACCAGCATCAGCAGCGTCGAGCGCGGCAGATGGAAGTTGGTGATGAGCCGGTCGACGACCCGGAAGCGGAAACCCGGAACGACGAACAGTTGCGTTTCGCGGGCGCCCGGCTGCATGCGGGCACCGTCCGGCGTGTCGATCGCCGCCGATTCGAGCGCGCGCAGGCTCGTCGTGCCGACCGCGGTGACGCGCCGCCCTTCGGCGAGCGCACGGTTGATCGCATCGGCCGAGGCCGGCGTGATCTCGAACCACTCGCGATGCATCACGTGATCGCGGATGCGTTCGACGCGGACCGGCTGGAACGTGCCGGCGCCGACGTGCAACGTCAGGCACGCGAACTGCACGCCGCGCTCGCGCAGGCGGTCGAGCAGCGGCTGCGTGAAGTGCAACCCGGCGGTCGGCGCGGCGACCGCACCCGGCCGCGCCGCGTACACGGTCTGGTAGCGCGCGGCGTCTTCCGCGCCGTCGGGATGCGCGATGTAGGGCGGCAGCGGCACGTGACCGTGGCGTTCGAGCGCCGCATCGACGTCCGCATCGAATGCGAGCTCGAAGAACTCGCCGTCGCGGCCGATCACGGTTGCGGCGACCGCGTCGGCCTCGCCGAAGACGAAGGTGTGACCCGGCTTGGGTGTATGGCTCGTGCGCACCAGCGCGAGCGCGCGGCGCGGCTCGACGATGCGCTCGACGAGCACTTCGACCTTGCCGCCGGTGGGTTTGCGTCCGAGCAGCCGCGCCTTGATGACCTTGGTGTCGTTGAAGACGAGCAGCTCGCCCGGCGCGAGCAGCCGTTCGAGATCCGTGAAGGCGAGGTCCGTCAGCCGATCGCGCTCGACGTGCAGCAGCCGGCTCGCCGCGCGGTCGGGCAGCGGATGCTGCGCGATCAGTTCGCGCGGCAGTTCGTAGTCGAAGTCGGAGACGGTGAGTTCGCGTTGCATGGCTTGACCGGCCATGAAGAGGCTGCACCGGCGCAACGATGTGCGCGGTGCGACAGCAAAGGGCTTGGTGCCGGGAGCGAGAATCGAACTCGCACGGTATTGCTACCGCGGGATTTTGAGTCCCGTGCGTCTACCAGTTCCGCCATCCCGGCTGTGTTCAAAGAGCGGAGCGGGATTTTGTCTCCGGCCGCTCGCTGTCGCGAGCTTAACTTGCTGCGCAAGTTAGCCTGCGACGCAACGACCCGTTAAAGCCGGGTCGTTGTGTCTGCGGCCGCTCGCTGTCGCGAGCTTAACTTGCTGCGCAAGTTAGCCTGCGACGCAGTGTCCCGGCGTGCCGGGACACTGTGAGTCCCGTGCGTCTACCAGTTCCGCCATCCCGGCCCGGGCGCCGGATTATCCGCGAAAGCGCCGCGCCGGCCAAACGCGCGTCAGATCACGATCTGCGTTCCGATCTCGATCACGCGCCCGGGCGGCAGGCGGAAGAAGTCCGACGCCGGCTGCGCGTTGCGGCTCATCCACGCGAACAGACGCTTGCGCCAGCGCGCCATGCCGCCGCGCCGGGCGGGGATCAGCGTTTCGCGCGACAGGAAAAACGAGGTCTGCTCCGGGATCAGTTCGAAGTCATGGTGCCGCGACAGCAGTCTTGAGATGTCGACGATGTCGTACGAATCGTGGAAGCCCCGGTGCAGCGCGACGTGATAGCAGCCGTCGCCGAGGTCGCGGATGCGGGCGGCACTGTCCGGCGGCACATGCGGCTCGTTCTCCGCAACCGCAGTCAGGAAGATCACCCGCTCGTGCATCACGCGGTTGTGCTTGAGGTTGTGCAGCAGCGCGAGCGGAATCAGATCCAGCACGGGCGTCATGAACACCGCGGTACCCTCGATACGTTGCGGCGGATACGTCGCCAGGCTCTTCAGGAAAGGCTCGAGCGCGATGCCGCGACGCTTCAGTTCGCTGCGAACGAGTTCGCGGCCGCGGTACCAGGTCGCGAGCAGCGTGAAGATCGCGGCGGCAAACGCGAGCGGAAACCAGCCGCCGTGCGGAATCTTCGCCGTGTTGGCGGCGAGGAACAGCAGGTCGACCAGCGCGAGCGGGGCGAACACCAGCAGCACGCGCTGCGCCGGCCAGGCCCAGCCCCACGCGGCCACGAAGGCCACGCCGAGCGTGGTGACCACCATCGTGGAGACGACCGCGACGCCGTACGCGGCAGCGAGGTTCGACGAGCTGCCGAACGCGAGCACCAGCGCGATCACGACCGCGAGCAGCAGCCAGTTCACGGCCGGCACGTAGATCTGGCCGGCTTCGGTGGCTGAGGTGAACTCGATCGTCGTGCGCGGTGCCAACCCCAGCTTGATCGCCTGGGCGGTCAGCGAAAACGCGCCCGAAATCACCGCCTGCGAAGCGATCACCGTCGCCGCCGTGGCAAGCACGACGAGCGGAAGCTGCAACCAGCCCGGCGCGAGCAGGAAAAACGGGTTGCGCGCCGCATCGGCATCGGCCAGCACAAGCGCACCCTGCCCGAAGTAGTTCAGCAGCAGGCTCGGCATCACCAGGCCGAACCACGCGCGCTGGATCGGCCGGCGGCCGAAGTGCCCCATGTCCGCGTACAGCGCCTCGCCGCCGGTGACGGTCAGAAAGACCGCGGCGAGCACGACCAGCGCCCGCGCCGGGTCGCGCAGCGCGAAGGCCAGTGCGTGCGCCGGCTCCAGCGCGCGCAGCACGTCCGGATGGCGCGCGACCTGCACCGCGCCGAGCACGGCGATCGTGCCGAACCACACCAGCATCACCGGTCCGAACAACGCGCCGACCTGCCCGGTGCCGCGCCGCTGTACCAGGAACAGCGCAAGCAGGATCGCGATCGTCGCCGGCAGCACGTCGTCCTTCGCCGCCGGCGTGACGACCGCCAGGCCCTCGACGGCCGACAGCACCGAGATCGCCGGCGTGATCACGCTGTCGCCGTAGAACATCGCCGCGCCGGCCAGTCCGAACCCGATCGCCGTGCCGCGCCAGCGGCCTTCGACCGGCATCTGCCGCAGCACGAGCGCGAGCAGCGCGAGGATCCCGCCTTCGCCCTGGTTGTCGGCACGCAGCACCAGCAGCACGTACTTGATCGACACGACCAGCGTGACCGCCCAGAAGATCATCGACAGCACGCCGAAGATGCCGGCGGGGTCGGTGCCGGCGCCGTGCTCGCCGGTCAGGCTTTCGCGAAAGGCATACAGCGGACTCGTGCCGATGTCACCGTAGACCACACCGAGCGCGGCGAGCAGCAGCCCGGCCGCGTTGCGGTCGGCGGCGTCGTGGGCACCGGTCGCCGGCGGTGCGTTCATCGCGTCGTACTCACACCGTGGTGCCGTCCGTCGCGAAGGACGAGACAGCCGGACCGGACGGGATCGATCACGCGCTCGGAAGCGACGGCGCGCGCTGCGCCGGCGCCGGTCAGATCTCGAGGTTGTCGATCAGCCGCGTGCTGCCGAGTTTGGCCGCGGCCAGTACGACCAGGGGCTCGCCGCCGGCGACTTCTTCGGGCGCCGGCGCCTTCAGGTCGCGCTGGCGGCGCACCGTCACGTAGTCGACCTTCCAGCCGGCACCGATCAGTTCGCCGACCGCGTCGCGCTCGACGAGCGGCAGGTCGCGCTCGCCGGCGCGGATCCGGTCGCGCACCGCGTTCAGCGTGCGATAAAGACGCGGGGCTTCGCGCCGCTCGTCCGGCGACAGGTAGCGGTTGCGCGACGACAGCGCCAGTCCGTCGGTGTCGCGCACCGTCTCGTGCGGGATGATCTCGGTCGGCAGCGCGAACTGCCGGCACATGTTGCGCACGATCATCAACTGCTGGTAGTCCTTCTTTCCGAACACCGCCACGCGCGGCTGCACGCACGAAAAGAGTTTCAGCACGACGGTGGTGACGCCGACGAAAAAACCGGGGCGGAACTCGCCTTCGAGGATGTCGCCGAGGTCGTGCGGCGGCGAGACGCGGAACTGCTGCGGCTCCGGGTACATCTCGGACTCGTTCGGCGCGAACAGCACGTAGACCTTGTTCTGTCGCTGCAGCTTGTCGATGTCCTCCGCGAGCGTGCGCGGGTACTTGTCGAAGTCCTCGTTCGGGCCGAACTGCAGCCGGTTGACGAAGATCGACGCGACCACCGGGTCGCCGTGCTGGTGCGCCATCGCCATCAGCGCCAGATGCGCATCGTGCAGATTGCCCATCGTCGGAACGAAGGCGATGCGCAACTGCCCGCGCAACTGGTCACGCAGTTCCTGGATCGTGTGGACGACTTTCATCGCGGGCTCCGCCGGGCGCAGGTTGTCGGCCGAACGGCAAACGGCGGCGGATTGTACGGGTTCGGATCGCGATGCGCGGACGGCGCGACCGGCGGCGGCTCAGTACCCGTGCTCGGGGGCGGGGAAGCTGCGGTCCTTGACCGCCCCGACATAGGCCTGCACGGCGGCTCGGATGCTGGGCGCCCCGTCCATGAAGTTGCGAACGAAACGCGGCCGTCGGCCCGGATACACGTCGAGCATGTCGTGCAGCACCAGCACCTGGCCCGAGCACGCGGGCCCCGCGCCGATGCCGATCGTCGGAATCGCCAGCGACTGCGTGACCTCGGCCGCGAGCGCGGCGGGCACCAGCTCGAGCACCAGCATCGTCGCGCCGGCCTCCTGCAGCGCGAGCGCGTCGCGCTTCAGTTGCGCCGCGGCCTCCTCGGTCCTGCCCTGCACGCGATAGCCGCCCAGCGCGTGGATCGACTGCGGCGTCAGCCCCAGATGCGCGCATACCGGGATGCCGCGCGTGGTCATCCGCCGCACCGTCGGGGCGAGCCATGCGCCGCCTTCGAGCTTGACCATCTGCGCGCCGGCGGCCATCAGTTTCGCGGCGTTGTCGTAGGCCGCGATCGGCGACGACTGGTAGCTGCCGAACGGCATGTCCGCGACGAGCCACGCGCGACGCGCCGTCTGCGCGACGCAGCGTGTGTGGTACGCGACGTGCTCGACCGTGACCGGCAGCGTCGAGCGCTCGCCCTGGATCACCATGCCGAGCGAATCGCCGACCAGCAGCACGTCCACGCCGCACTCGTCGAGCAGTGCCGCGAAGCTCGCGTCGTAGCAGGTCAGCATCGCGATCGGCTCGCCTTGCGCGTGCATTTCGAGCAGGCGCGGCAACGTCACCGGCTTGCGCTCGGCGCTCGGAGGTGGGGTGTGCACGCTCATCGGATCAACCGTATGCGCCGCGTGTGTGGCCCGACGATATCAGGCGGCCAGATTGAAGTACTCGCGCCGCCCGCGCATCCGCTCGATGCGCGCGAGCAGCAGCTCGAAGTCTGCGTCCCTTTCGACCGGATTCAGGTGTTCCGTGTTGACGACCAGCACCGGTGCGGCGTCGTACTGGTGGAAGAAGCGCGCGTAACTTTCCGACAGCGCGCGCAGGTAGCTCTCGGTGATGCCGGCCTCAAACGCGTGGCCGCGCCGGCCGACGCGCTCGGCGAGCGTCTCCGGCGGCGCCTGCAAATAGATGACGAGGTCGGGCGCGGCCGCCTGCGGCGCGAGCTGCGCCAGGATCCGTTCGTACAGCGCGAGCTCGTCGTCGGCGAGCGTCAGCCGCGCGAATAGCGGGTCCTTTTCGAGCAAAAAGTCGGCGATCACCAGCGAATGGAACAGGTCGAGCTGCCTGAGTTCCCGAAGCTGCTGCACGCGCTGGAACAGGAAGAAAAGCTGCGTCGGTAACGCGAAGCGCGCACGGTCGCGGTAGAAGCGCTCGAGAAACGGATTCGCCTCGGGCTGCTCGAGCAGAAGCTGGCCGCCGGTGTGTGCGGCGAGCCGGCGCGCGAGCGTGGTCTTGCCGGCGCCGATCGGGCCCTCGATGACGATGTGCCGAAGGCGGCCTGCGCTGGTCTTCATGTCGAACGGAAGATGAAGTACACGGCGCCCAGCAGGCACAACGCGGCCCACAGGTAGTCGAGCCGCAGCGGCTCCTTCATGTACAGCACCGCAAAAGGAACGAACACCGACAGCGTGATCACTTCCTGCAGGATCTTGAGCTGGCCGACCGTGTACGCGGTATACCCGATACGGTTGGCCGGCACCTGCAGCAGATACTCCGCCAGCGCAATGCCCCAGCTCACCAGCGCGGCGACCCACCACGGCCTGTCGTTGAGGTTGCGCAGATGCGCGTACCACGCGAAGGTCATGAAGACGTTCGACGCGACGAGCAACAGCGTGGTCTGCGCGAGCACCGGCATCGGTCGGGCGCCGATCAGGGCTGCGGTGCGGCGGCTTCGAACGGCTCGACGCGCTGCCCGGCGACCGCGTCGAGAAAGCGCGCCGCCGGTCCCAGCCCGGGCAGCACGACCTCCGGCGCGATGTCCAGCAGCGGGCGCAGCACGAAAGCGCGTTCGTGCAGGCGCGGATGCGGAAGCGTCAGCGGCGTGCTGCGCACGATCAGGTCGCCGACCAGCAGAAGGTCGAGGTCGACCTTGCGCGGCGCGTTCCTGGGCGCGCCACGCCGCTTGCGGCCCAGCATCATCTCGATGTCGAGCAGGTGCAGCAGCAGCCCGTACGGCTCCAGTTCGGTGTCGATCGCGGCGACCGCGTTGATGAAGTCGGGACCGGACGCGTCGATCGGCGCAGTGCGGTAGTAGGGCGATACCGCGACGAACTCCGACCGCTCGATCGACTTCAGCGATTCGATGGCCGCGTCCAGCGTGGCGACGAGATCGCCCTGGTTCGCTCCCAGCCCGATGTATGCGCGTCGCTTCAACGATCCTTCCTTCACGATGCGGCCGGCTGCGCCCGCGCGCCGCCGCGCCCGCGCCTGCGCCGGCGTCGCGGACCGGCGCTCGGTGCGCCGCCCGCCTGCACGGCCGCGACCAGCTGTTCGCGTTCCGCGTCGCTCGCCTGCAGGAACTTCGTCCACCACTCGCCGAGTTCGGCCGGCGCTTCCTCGGCCGCACAGCGCAGCAGCAGAAAATCATAACCGGCGCGCAGTCGCAGGTGTTCGAGCAGCTTGTACGGGGCGCGCCCGGTGCGCCGCTCGAAGCGCGGCTGCAGCATCCAGATCTCGCGCATGTCGGACGTGTAGCGGCGCTGGATCGCGAGCTTCTCGGTCTGCGCCTCGAGCACGTCGTCGATTGCGGCGTCGAGCGCGGGGATGCGATGCTCGCCGCGCGACTCGCGCTCCTTCCAGCGCTTCAGCACCTCGTGCCACAGCAGCGTGGCGAACAGAAAGCCCGGCGCGATGTGCTTGCCCGCCTGCACGCGCTCGTCGGTGCGCGACAGCGCGAGCATCACGAAGCGCTCGCCCGCGGGCTGCTCGAGGATCACGTCGAGCAGCGGCAGCAGGCCGTGGTGCAGCCC
>Ga0272446_1001126_pt1 | contig 39848 bp, 35 predicted proteins | sample YNPCB0061_FD_194587 | JGI IMG/M metagenome (GOLD analysis project Ga0272446, IMG submission 194587) | Hot spring microbial mat communities from Yellowstone National Park, WY, United States - YNP-CB-006-1 | ecosystem: Environmental > Aquatic > Thermal springs > Hot (42-90C) > Sediment | place...
TGTTTTGCCGCCTGAAAGATGCCCGGCGTATCGCCACACGCTATGACAAAGACGCCGTCGTCTTCCTTAACGCCATATGCCTGGTTTCAACAGTTTACTGGTGGCTCAATTGAGTCCAGACCCTAACAGCGGACCAGCCCTCCGGAGTTTTATGTTATCCAGCCAAGAATCTTTTCAAGACCGCGCAAGAGATTTATGGCTGAAGCCGCCGCTGTTGGGGAAAATGATATATACGAGCGCGGCGACATAAAAGCTCTTCCGCCGTCATTGGGGTTTTTGCAGTTATTATTTTCAGCAACACGTCAACATCGAAGAATTTATCCGGCTGGTTTTTGCCAATCATTTTCCGCAACAAGTTTTTTACCCTACGCATGACGCCGGGCTTCAGCTCATTCCTGGCATAACGTCTGAATTCTTCGCTGATGTCAAAAACCGGATGTTCCTCCCCTTCTCTGCCCGCCATAAAAGAAAAAACGCTGGAATCAGGCGCATAAAAAATAATTTCCCTTGAACCATGCATGCCGGTGGAAGCATAGCGGAATATATCCCCCTCATATTGAGGAAAAGAAACCAGTAAAAAGGCTTCTTCATTGTGCCTGCAACGCCCGCCCGCATACTTTATCCTTCCAGTTTCAACGCCGGAAAAAGCGATGGCTTTTTCGAAAAGACGGCTGCCGGCCAGGGCGTCTTTCTCAAATATCGCCGGCAAAGCGTAAAGCGCTGCGGCAAGCCCTACCGTTATATGATGCATATGATGGAGTTCTTTCCGCTTATGCTTAAGAAAATAATCAGCGTCACGCACAGCCTGGTCCACTCCTCCTGAAAGGGATTGGACTATTTCTTCACCGATAAAATTTTTCTGCTTCTCGAATTCAGCTATCAGCATTGCATATATCCTCAATTATACAGGAACAGGACCAAAAAACCCGCTGACCGGCTGTATATTGCCGCATATTATGAAATGTTTTCGGCCGCAGCAATAATATAACGCTTATTATAAAAATTTTAGGGAGAGTTGTCAGATGAAAGTTGCAAAAATTTTCTCCCTGTTTTCCTTAATTCGTGCTTCACTGGCCGCAATGCCATGAATGAACCGGACGAAACCCCTACCGCCGCCGTCGTCATAATCGGCAACGAGATTCTGTCCGGCCGGACGCGCGAAATTAACCTTAACGCCATAGCGCGCAAGCTTTTGCCGCTCGGCATTCCGGTCGTGGAAGCAAGGGTAGTGCGCGACGATGAGGAAGCCATCGTTAGGGCGGTCAACAGCCTGCGCGCACTTTACACATACGTTTTCACCACGGGAGGCATAGGACCGACGCACGACGATATAACGGCGGCCGCTATAGCAAGGGCTTTCAATCTGCCGCTTGTGAGGCATCCCGGAGCGAAAGAAATTCTCAAATCCTATTATGCGGAAAAGGACCTGAACCCGGAACGGCTCGGTATGGCGGAAATGCCGGAAGGCGCCGAGCTGATCGAAAACCCGGTCAGTGTCGTTCCGGGTTTTCGCATAAGCAACGTATTCGTTCTCGCCGGAGTGCCGGAAGTGGTCAGGGCGATGATGGATTCCATCTCGCACAGGCTAAAGCACGGCCCGCTCATTCATTCGATAACCATAGCCTGCAACTTGACGGAGGGAGTTATCGCCGGTGAACTGGCCGCCATAGCGGGAAAATTTCCCGGCGTCGAAACCGGTTCTTATCCGGCGATAAGACTTGGCAAAATCGGCGCGGCGATAGTGCTGCGCGGAACTGACGCGGGGGAAGTGGCCGCCGCCGCCGGCGCCGTAAAGGACATGATCGTAAGGCACGGCGGAACGCCTGAAATCGAGGCTCCGGGGCATAAAACGGAAGAAGATTAGGCCGCTTCAGCAGTAGCCGAAATCGCTATTCCTCGCGGGGAGGCAGATAGCCGGGATCTCCGTCTGACGGCCTGGAGCCGGACGTAGATTCATCTTCGCCGGATTCGTCTTCCGGCGCAGCGGGCTGTTTCAACAGATCCTTTCCCGGTCCAAAAGTTTGGTAAATGAGCGCGAGCCCCAGGGCGAGCGCGAGCCACAAAGCGATATTGCGCAGAATTTTGCCACGATTCATGGCCAGAATGCCGGGCGATACCACGACCAGCAAGGTCAACACGAGAAGCGCACTCAGTATCATCGAGAATCTGTCCATGACGGCACCTCCGGTACAACGATTTACTTCCGAGGCTGAAAGCTAGCCGTTCTTTCGCGGCGGCGGCAACAAATTTCACGCTCAGAGGAGCTGTGGCGCAATAACGACAGTTTCACAAAAACGTCTCCGCCTTAAAATTTTTATTGAATATTAAATTTTGCCGGTTAAGTTGCGCGTACGGAAGCGCACGTGCCACTGGCCCAAGGACGGATTGGACTACCACCTTTTCCGTTCCCCAATGGTTTATGTAACGACGCTTTGCCGCTCCGGGCGGCCGGGAAAACCGGCGGAACGGAGAGTGTGGTATGCAGCAAAGAGTCTGTCCGTTTCTGTTGATCAAGCGGGAAGTACGGCCCGCAGAATCGGATCATCAGGGGCGGAAGTTGGCCTGGGTTGATAGGCAAAGAGGGTTAGGTAGATTCAAGGCACGGCAGCCTCGCGACGCGGGGCTCTGCGTCCGGAAATCGCTGAAACGGCTCCCCTCGGGGGAGTTTTCCAAGCCCATCGCAAGGCCAGCCGGTCTCTTTGCTCTATTTGGCAAAGGAGGCAGGGCTGATGAACATCAGTGCCGTAAAGCGGCTTCCAGCAAGCCGTAACAGCAGCATGTACGGCCGCACGATTCCTTCTGCGGCCAAAGCCAAGCAGGGCTTGGCCCGATTTCCGGATATGGAGACGGCGGTCGCCGCTCTGCGGCCCGCCGAGCCAATCCACCTGTTGTATCCGGACGAGCTGACCAGGAACGCCGCCGTTTTTCTGAAGAGCTTCCCGGGGCTGGCCCATTACGCGGTGAAGGTCAATCACGATCCTTATGTGCTTTCCCACCTTTATGCGGCCGGCATTCGGCAGTTCGACGTGGCCTCGCTCACGGAAGTAAGGCAGGTGCGCCAGATGTTCCCCAAGGCGCACCTCGCGTTCATGCATCCGGTGAAAGGGCGGGAGGCCATCAACGAAGCTTTCTTCGTTCACGGCGTCCGCGCCTTCGTGCTGGACAGCTTCGACGAGCTGCGCAAGATACGCGAAGAAACCAGAAACGCCGGAGATTTGACCCTTGTGGTGCGCCTGGCGATGCCGAAGGGAAGCGCCGCCGTGCCTCTGGACGGCAAATTCGGCGCTGAGCCCGGGCTTGCCGTAAGCCTGCTGCAAAGTGTGAAAAAAACGGCCAGAAAAGTCGGCATATCTTTCCATGTCGGCTCACAGACGCTTGATCCCGTTTCATATGTCGAGGCGCTGCGCCTCGCCGGGCGCGTCATCGCCGAATCCGGCGTCAAGCTGGACGTGCTCAACGTGGGCGGAGGATTCCCCATTCCCGGGCTTGGGATGAAGGTTTTGCCGCTGGAGGTGTATTTCAACGCCATACGGGAAGAAACGGCGGCGATGAATCTGCCCGAGAAATGCGTCATATGGGCCGAGCCGGGGGCTTCGCTTTCGGGAACCTCGGCCAAGGTGGTGGTGCGCGTCGAGCTGCGTAAGGGCGACAAGCTGTATCTGAACGACGGCAATTTCGGCAGCCTGCGCGATCTTTGCTATGAAAAGCGCCGCAACGATGTGCAAATGATCCGGCCCGGCGGGAAAAACAGCGGCAAACCGGCCACGCTGAAGCCATTCAGCTTCTACGGACCAGCCTGCGAAAGCATGGACTTCATGCCCGGGCCTTTCATGCTGCCGGAGGACATAGGCGAAGGCGATTGGATAGCCGTGAGCAGTCTCGGCGCTTACGGTCAGACCTTCCGCACGCACTACAACGGTTTCTATTCCGACCTGCGCGCCGAAATAAAGGAAAGCGGCTCGGTCCAGCTCATGCTGTTTCCGGGAAACAGATAGGAACGGGCCGTCCGCCGCCCGGGGACCGGGAAAAGCCTTCCTTTATTCCTCCTGTTCCTTCCCTGTGGCGCCTTTTCCGCCAGCATAGGAGATGGAACGGCGCAAGCGCTCGCTTTCTTCCGCCAATCTGGCCTGAAGCGCCAGCTCTCCGGCGCGCACCCGCTCCTCGGCGGAGGCGAGAAGGCTGGCCATGGTTTCTAGCGAAGATATCTCGTCAAGTGAAAAAACCCGATCGGCGGAACGTGGAAACACCCCCATTACGCCGACCGTTCCGCTTGCGCCAACGGCTGGGAAATACAGGCCTTCGGCGCTTGGCATCGTCTCGGTGCCGCGGCCGGCTATTTTGCCGTTGTCGAAACACCATTGCATCACGCTGCGTTCCTTCACGAAATTTTCCACCGGCAACGATCCGGTCATAGCGGCAAGGTGATCCTCGGCGTCAGGCAGCCATATAGTGACGTTCACGCCGCACATCCCGGCCACATGACGGGCTACGACGCCCGCCATAGCAGCGCGTCCACGGGTGGAGGCAAGCTCGCGCGTAAGGCTGTAAAGGGCGTTAGTGCGCCGTTCCCGGTCGCGCGCCAGCAGCATTTGCGTACGCAATTTCGATGCCTGCGTGGCTATGACGTAGCCCGTCGCTATCATTATGACGAAGGTCATCAAATATGAACGGTCCTCAAAGCTGAATTTGTGCAGCGGCGCCATGTGGAAATAGTTGAACGCCAGCACGCTCAGCAACGAATAAAGCAGGGATGGACCCAGGCCGACCGTGGCCGCAACCAGGACTATGCCGGTAAGGTATATCAAAGCCTGGTCTATCGGGGCGAAAAGGTTCCGGAAGGTTATTCCCGGAACAGTCGCAAGCACCGCCATCACCACGGCCCAGAGATAGGCGCGCTGCTCGAAATCGGAAAGGCCCCTGTCAACCACTGGTTCTTCCCGCTGCCCGGGATCGCCGGTTACGACGTACACATCTATGTATCCGCTTTTATGAATTATCTTGTCGGCCAGCGATCCGCGGAAAAAAGCGCGCCACGCGGGAATTATCGGCTTGCCGACCATGATTTTCGTGAAATGGTTTTCGCGCGCGTAAGCAACTATCGCGCCAGCAGCATCGCTGCCATAGATAACCGCTGCTTTGCCGCCGATGCGTTCCACCATGCGTATAATGGCTTCAACCTTGCGGCGGCCAAGCGCGTTGAGCCGTTGATGGCGCTCGTTTTCCACATAAACGGCTTCCCATGGCGCTTTCAGCGCCGTGGCGAGGCGTTTCGCCGAACGCACCAGCTTGGCCGAAAGAGGATCAGGGCCGATACAGACCAGGATCTTTTCGGCGACCGGCTGCCGTCCGCGTTTTTCGTCATCTCCGGGAAACGTGTTCATTTCGGCGTCGACGCGCTCCGCCGTGCGGCGCAGCGCCAGTTCGCGCAAGGCGATAAGGTTGCTTTTGCGGAAAAAGTTTTCCACGGCGCGCGCCTTGACGCCCGGCGCAACGTACACCTTTCCCTCGGCTAGGCGCTGCAACAAATCGTCGGCGTCGATATCGACCAGAACTATGTCGTCAGCAGCATCGAAAACCGAATCCGGCACCGTCTCCTTCACCCATACTCCGGTTGTGCCCGCCACTATGTCGGCCAGACTTTCCAGATGTTGGACGTTGAGAGTAGTGTAAACGTCGATGCCCGCGTCCAACAGCTCGATAACGTCGTTCCAGCGCTTTGGGTGGCGCATCGACGGCGCATTGGTATGGGCCAGCTCGTCCACAAGCAATATCTGCGGCTTACGCTCCAGCGCCGCGTCCAGATTCAGCTCTTTCAGTATTATGCCGCGGTAGTTTATCTCCAGGGGCGGGATGGCCGGAAGCCCCTCAAGCAACTTTTCCGTCTCCGGCCGTTTGTGTGTTTCTAACACGCCTATCATTACATCGACGCCTTCGGCCAGCTTTTCACGCGCGGCCGAAAGCATAGCGTAGGTCTTGCCCACGCCGGCACTGCTGCCGAAAAATATCTTCAGTCTGCCGCGCCGCGCCTTTTTCTCTTCGGCTTCGATGCGGTCGAGCAAAATTTCAGGATCGGGACGGGTTTCTTCGGCCGGCATGCTTTCACAAAATCATGGGCGACTAGTATAAAACGAAAAATCTTAAGCAACAGGAAAGGCCCCCTATTCACGATTAAACAGCCCGTACAGATACTTAGCGGAGCGAGGGCGTTTCCCCCGCTTCGGGAAAGGGCGTTTTATGATGCGGTGCGAAAAAAATCATTGTTTATAAGGCCTTTCCATTTTCGGGAAAACTGAGGTAAGAAAAGAGACACGGATAATCCAGGGCAGGAACAGCCGGAAACACATGCGTTGCCCGTTTTGCGGATTCGAGGACACACAAGTCAAGGACAGCCGCCCGAGCGAGGACGGCGCGGCCATACGCCGCCGCCGCGCGTGTTCCAAATGCGACGCGCGCTTCACGACTTTCGAGCGCGTGCAACTGCGCGAACTTACGGTCATCAAAAGCGACGGATCCAAGAAACCATTCGATCGCGACAAGCTGGAGCGTTCCATGCGTATCGCCCTGCGCAAACGACCGGTTGACGAGGAAAAGCTTGAGCGCGTCATAAACGGCCTGGTGCGGCAGATGGAAACGACCAACGAAAACGAAATTTCGACGAAGAAGATAGGCGAAATGGTGATGCAGGCGCTTTACGCCCTCGATCAGGTGGCCTACGTGCGTTATGCTTCCGTGTACCGCGATTTCCGCACGCCGGAAGATTTCAACGAATTCGTCAGTTCCCTGCGCACCGCGGCACCCGGCTCTTAGGAAAAATGTTCACCGGCATCATCAGGGAAACCGGCGTCATAAACGCGATCGACCGCCTGGGCGACTGGACCGTATCCGTAAAAACGCGTTTGCCGCTCGATAGCCTGATGCCTGGCTCATCCATCTGTTGCAGCGGCATTTGCCTCACCGTCATAGAAACCGGAGCGGACTTTTTCAGGGTGCAATTGTCGTCCGAAACCGTTTCCCGCACCACGGCATCGCGCTGGAACACCGGAACGCGGGTTAATCTCGAGCCGGCGTTGCGCGCGGGCGACGAGATCGGCGGACACCTTGTCGCCGGGCACGTGGACGGAACGGCCCGCGTCATCGACAGGAAAAAAGACGGCGACAGCATGCGCTATTGTTTCGAAACGCCGCCGGAATATGCATGCTTTCTCGCGCCGAAGGGTTCGGTGGCGATAGATGGAATTTCGCTGACCATTAACGAAGCCGACGGTCCGCGTTTTTGGGTCAACGTAATACCTCATACGCGGCTTGTCACCACCATCGGCGAATGCATTCCCGGAGATCTGGTGAATTTCGAGGTCGACATGATAGCCAGATACGTGGCGAGAATCATGGGAAAATGAAATTGGCCGCCTCTCCTTTTTCTTCCGTGGAGGAAATAATAGAAGAAGCGCGCTCCGGACGCATGACCATTCTCGTCGACAACGGAGATCGCGAAAACGAGGGCGACTTGTTCATCCCCGCGCAGTTCGCCACTCCGCAGGCGATAAACTTCATGGCCAGGTTCGGGCGCGGTCTTGTTTGTCTGGCGCTGGAGAAATCGCGGGCCGATTTTCTCGGCCTGCCGATGCTGCCGGCGCGGGGCGAAAGCAGGTTTCAGACCGCGTTCACTGTCTCCATCGAGGCGCGCGAAGGCGTGACCACCGGCATTTCGGCGTTCGACCGCGCGCGCACCATAGCGGCGGCCACGGACCCAGGCGCTTCGCCGGACGATATCGTAACACCTGGTCATGTCTTTCCCGTCGTGGCGCGTGCCGGCGGCGTGCTGGAACGCGCCGGTCACACCGAGGCGGCGGTGGAAATAGCCAGACTCGCCGGCCTTACGCCCGCCGGGGTCATTTGCGAAATAATGAACGATGACGGCGCCATGGCCCGCCTGCCGGATTTGCAGCGCCTCGCCAACGAACATGGCCTGAAGATCGGCGCGGTGGACGCTCTAATCGAATATGTCCTCCGCAATACAGAAGCAAAACCTCGTTTTGTTCAAAGGCGATAGCCTGTCACAGCGGTGGCCTGAACTACCGGCGGAAGCGCCGCCATGCGGTTGTTTCTTGCGGAATCGTGGCGGATTATGCAAAATAGCGCCGCAAAAATTGTACATGGTAGGCCAATGAAACGCGAAACACGGCAGGCGGTTTTTGCCGTTCTTTTTTTTCTTCTGCTGCTCGCGCCTGCACAGCGCGGCGCCTTCGGCGGTGAGGTAATGAAAAATTCCGGTGACGCCGTTCCGAACATAGACGCTCCCTCACTGGAACGGCTTTCCAAAAACGAAGAGCCGATCGTTTATCTGGACGTGCGCAGCCCGGAAGAATACAGGCAAGGGCACATAGAAGGCGCGCTGCTTATGCCGCTCGACTCTCTGCCAACGCGCTATAAGGAACTGCCCAGGGACAAAAAGATAGTCGTTTACTGCAGATCTGGACGGCGCAGCGCCCAGGCCATTTCATTCCTGCGCTCACAGGGATACGAAAACGTCCTGAATCTTTCCGGCGGATATGTAGCTTGGGCCGCATCCCATAAGGACAAAACGGAAAAGGGCGGATTTTGTTCCTTGCTTGGCATTTGCTGAAATCCTTTTTCCGCCAAAACATATCCGCACCGGAAATATCCGCCATTTAAGGCCGTTTCCGATTCAGCCCGGAAGCCGGCGTGTCTTTTCCCGTTCCCTTTCCGTGTAGGCGACGTATCGCTGCGCCCTGTGTTGCGCTTCGCGTTATTCCAAGGCTCGGCCGGAAAATTTTTCGCAATACCGCTTGGGCAAAACTTCGAATCATGACAAACAGTGGCTCCACGCGCGTTCCGCGCTTCGTCCGGACGCAGCAGCAAAACCCCGGCGCGGCTGTTGCGAACGGAACACAGAACGGCGATCCACCCGGCAAAAAATGCCTAGTTGTTAACACATTATTCACGAATCGAGGGTTAGTTGTGGTTAACAAAATGTTTCTGCACAAACGGAGCATCGCCCGCCTTGCCGTTAGCGCTCCAGGCGAACGCACAAAACGGCGCGGCCGGATCGGAACAGAAGGAGACGGGGTAAAGTGAACGCTTTTTTGCAGACTTTGCGCAATCTGGGGCCGATGCGCCTCGCCGCAATCGCGATTGTCACCCTCAGCCTGCTCGGATTTTTCGCGTTCATAACTATGCGCATTTCCTCGTCCCCCATGACGCTGCTTTACAGCGAACTCAATCAACAGGACGCCGGCGCCATAGTGGGCAAGCTCGACGCTCTCAAGATTCCGTACGAGGTCGCCCCCAGCGGGGGCATCATACGCGTCCCCGGCGAACAGGTGGGAAAAGTGCGTATGCTGATGGCGGCTGAAGGGCTGCCCAAAGGCGGATCGATAGGCTATGAAATTTTCGACCAGAAGGAAGGCTTCGGCACCACAAGCTTCGTGCAGAACATAAACCACCTGCGCGCGCTGGAAGGAGAGCTGGCGCGCACAATCAGCACCATGACCGTAGTGCAATCGGCGCGCGTGCATCTCGTGCTGCCGCAGCGCGAATTGTTCAGCCACGGATCGCACGCCGCCAGCGCCAGCGTTTTCCTCAAGACCCGCGGCGGCGTCGTGCTCACCCGAGAACAGATAGCCGCCATTCAGCATCTTATCGCCGCCTCGGTTCCCCAGCTCCAGGCGTCGCAAATCTCAATCATCGACGACAAAGGCAACCTGCTGGCGCGCCCCAGCGGCGCAGAGGCTGGCGGGCTCGCGGGAGGAAACCAGGAAGACATGCGCGTGGCCTTCGAACAATCCCAGGCGCGCAAGATCGAAGACCTGCTATCGCGCTCGCTCGGTTACGGCAAGGTCCGCGCCCAGGTGTCGGCCGAGCTCGACTTCGACCGCATAACCACTAATTCCGAGATATTCGACCCGGAAAGCCAGGTGGTGCGCTCGACCCAGACTACCAGCGAGGATTCCTCGACCGCCGACGGCGGCAGCGAAAACGTTTCGATAACCAACAACCTGCCGGCCGCCCCCTCTGCCCTGCCCCCGGGCGGCGGCGCGGGCGCGACCAACAAAAGCTCGCGCTCCGAAGAAACGGTGAACTACGAAATCAACAAGACCGTGCGCAGCCAGATACGCGAAAGCGGCCAGGTGAAACGCCTTTCAGTCGCGGTGGTGGTAGATGGGATAACCACCACGGCCGAGGACGGAAAACAGGAATACAAGCCGCGCTCGAACGAGGAAATGGAACAGATAAAGGCGCTTGTGCGCTCGGCGGTCAATTTCGACGCCAGCCGCGGCGACACGCTCGAGGTGGTGAACATGCGCTTCTCGCAGCCGGAAAGCGCCGGAGCAGAATCTTCGTCCGATCTGCTGATGGGCGTGCCCAAGGCCGACCTGATACGCATAATGCAGACCCTGATTTTGGCCGTCATCGCCCTTCTGGCCGTTCTGCTTATCGTAAGGCCGATAATAAAACGCCTGTTCGAGACCGCCGGGACCCTGGTCCCCGAACAGCAACAAAGGCTGCTCGCCGCTGCCGGCGCGCAGCAGGCCGGAGCCGGCAACCGTCTGCCGCCGCCGCAAACCTCGCTGCAAAGCGAAATTCAGGCCGAGGCGGAAGAATCGGAGATAGAAAAGATGATCGATATCTCGCGCGTGGAGGGACGCGTCAAGGCTTCCTCGCTGCGCAAGGTGGGGGAAATAGTTGACAAGCATCCCGAAGAAGCGGTTTCGATACTGCGTAACTGGATATATCAGGAGAACAGGTAAACGGTAGGAAAACGATAGAGACAAGCCATGCAGAACACCCGCGTTCGTGAAGATATAAGGAGCCTTTCCGGCACGGAAAAAGCGGCCATTCTGATCCTGTCGCTGGGCGAAGAGCACGCGTCGCGCGTGTTCAACCACATGAACGACGACGAAATCAAGACCTTGTCCCAGGTCATGGCCAATCTGGGCAACGTGAGTTCCAATCTGCTCGAAAAGCTGTTCGTTGAATTCGTCGAACAGATTTCGTCCACCGGCTCGCTGGTGGGATCGCTGGAAACCACTGAACGCCTGCTGCTCAAGGTCATGGACAAGGCCAAGGTGGACGCCATCATGGAAGACATACGCGGCCCCGCCGGCCGCACCATGTGGGACAAGCTGGCCAACGTAAACGAAGCCGTGCTCGCCAACTTCCTCAAGAACGAATATCCCCAGACCGTCGCTGTCGTGGTATCGAAAATAAAGCCGGATCACGCCGCCAAGGTGCTGTCGCAGCTGCCGGAAAGCTTCGCCATGGAAGTTATCTTGCGCATGTTGCGCATGGAATCGGTGCAGAAGGAAGTGCTGGACGACATAGAGCGCACGCTGCGTAACGAATTCATGAGCAACCTCGCCCGCACCAACCGGCGCGACCCGCACGAGAACATGGCCGAGATATTCAACAACCTGGACCGGGCGCACGAAAGCAAATTCCTGTCACTGCTGGAGGAACGCAACCGCGAATCCGCCGAAAAGATTAAGAACCTGATGTTCACTTTCGAGGACCTCATAAAACTCGACGCCAAGGCGATACAGGCGCTTTTGCGCAGCATCGACAAAACCAAGCTGCCGATCGCCATGAAAGGAGCATCGGACAACATCAAGAACCTGTTTTTCTCCAATATGTCGGAACGCGCCGGCAAGCTGTTGAAGGAGGAAATCGCCGCGCTCGGCCCGGTGCGCCTGCGCGAGGTGGAGGAAGCGCAGAGCAGCATAGTTTCCACCGCAAAGGACCTGGCGGCGCGCGGAGAGATAACTATCGCCAAGGAAGGCGGGGAGGACGAAATTGTCTACTGAACCAGCCAGATCCGGCATTTCCGCCGCGGAAGAGGAAAAAGCCAGGGTGCGCAAGTTCCTTTTCGATCTTTCCTTCCACGACGAAGCGAAACATAAAAAATCCTCGCAACCGCCGGCCGTCTTTTCCAGGGAAGAACTGGATGCGGCGCGGAAAGAGTCCTACGAATCAGGCTTCGCCGCCGGAGGCAAGGCGGCGGCCGAAAGCGCGCAGCAGCAGGCCAACGCAGTTCTGGAGAAGATAGACAGGCAGCTTGCGTTGCTTATTGAGCGCGGCCAGCAGCAATGGCAGAAAATTCTCGCCCACTCCCGCGGAACGGCGATCGCCATCGTGCGCAAGCTCATGCCTTTCTGCGCCGAAAAATACGGCGTCCAGGAAATAGAAGACCTCGTTTCAAGGGCATTGACGGAAATGGCGCACGAACCCAGGCTTGTGGTGCGGGTCGGCGAGGCACAATTCGAAGCCATAAGCGAAAAAATCGGCGCGCTGGCGCAGCAGAAAGCCTATGCTGGAAAAATCGCGGTTTTGTGCGAGAATGGACTCGGCCCCGCCGATTGCCGCGTGGAATGGTCCGACGGCGGCGTCGAGCGCAATATGGACGCCCTGTGGCGTGAGATAGAAAAGATAGCGAGCCAGGGGGTTTGGAATCCCGGCTCGGACAATGCCGGAAAAGGAATTTCCAATCCTGCTCCAGACAGCGATCTTTCAGCCAATGAACCGGGAGAGAAAAAATGACCGATGAAGCCCTCACACTTTCCGAACTGGAGAGCGGCGGCGGCGCGGAAGCGCCGAAGGAAGGCGCAACGGCCACCATAAACGATCTGGAAGCCGTTTATGGCATTCCGGTCGAGGTTTCCGCCGTTCTCGGCAAGGCCACCATGCAGGTGAGCAGCCTGCTGAAACTTGGCCGCGGCGCGGTCATCGAGCTGGACCGCAAGGTGGGCGAGGCGATCGACATTTACGTCAACAACCGCCTGGTGGCGCGCGGCGAAGTTGTGGTGGTTGAGGACAGGCTCGGCATAACGATGACGGAGATTATCAAGGCGGACAGAAGTTAGGCGTAAAGCGAATAAAAACCGATATCTAGTGCGAACAACCTATTTCAAAAGAATGGGAAAGAATAATGCGACTGCTTATAATAGGGCAACTTGACGGACATATAGCCGCCGCGGGGCAGATGGCCGCCCGGCGCGGCGCCGCGGTCGCGCACATAGACAGCATAGAAGGCGCCCTGAACGCCTTGCGTTCAGGCCATGGAGCCGATCTCGTCATGTGCGACGTGGCCATGGACGTGGCGCGCCTCATCTCCAGCCTAAAGGCAGAGCGCATAATGGTGCCGGTGATAGCATGCGGCGTAGGTTCCGACGCCAACGCCGCCGTGCGCGCCATACGCGCCGGAGCGCGCGAGTATATACCGCTGCCGCCCGATGCCGAACTCATCGCCGCCGTGCTCCAGGCCGTGGCGGAAGAGGACACGACCTTCATCGCCCGCGATCCCGTCATGCTGCCGATAGTGCAGATGGCGGAACGCGTGGCCGCAAGCGACGCCTCGGTTCTCATCACCGGAGAATCCGGCACCGGCAAGGAAGTGATAGCCCGCTACATACACCGCAAAAGCCGGCGCGCCAGCGGCAGGTTCATATCGCTCAATTGCGCCGCCATTCCCGACAGCCTGCTGGAATCGGAGCTGTTCGGCCATGAAAAGGGCGCGTTTACCGGCGCCGTGGCCCGCCGCATAGGCAAATTCGAGGAAGCAAACGGCGGCACGCTGCTGCTCGACGAGATAAGCGAAATGGACCTCAGGCTACAGGCCAAGCTGCTGCGCGCCATCCAGGAGCGGGAAATAGACCGCGTCGGCGGCACCTCGCCGGTAAAAGTCGATATCCGCCTGCTCGCCACCTCCAACCGCGATCTCGAAGCCGAGGTGAAGGCCAAGCGCTTCCGCGAAGACCTCTATTTCCGCCTGAACGTCATTTCCATTCGTCTTCCTCCGCTGCGCGAGCGGCCCGCGGACATAGCCCCTCTGGCCGAATACTTCGCGAAAAAATACGCCGAAGCCAACGGCCTGCCGGAGCGGCCCATAACACGTGACGCACTGTCGCTCCTGATGTCCCATCACTGGCGCGGCAACGTGCGCGAGCTTGAAAACACCGTGCACCGCGCCGTGCTGATGGCGCAGGGTAACGCCATCGAAGCCGACGCCATAATGCTTTCAGGCCAGGGGCTTGCGCCGGAATCGCCGCAAAGCGCAGTGCCGGACCAGTCTGCCGCCGCGGCGGCCGGCTCCCTGGTGGGTCGTTCGGTGGCCGAAGTGGAGCGCGATCTCATCATAAATACGCTGCATCACTGCCTCGGCAACCGCACCCACGCCGCCACGATCCTCGGCATCTCGATCCGCACGCTGCGCAACAAACTGAAACAATACAGCGAGGAAGGCGTGCAGGTTCCTCCCGCCGCCGGAGAAGGAGCGACGGCATGATTTTTCCCCGGCGCGATGACTCTTCCGGCAACCGCTCCGCAAACGCGGGAGGCGCGCCATGACCGAACCGGCCGCCGCCGCCGGTGAAAGCGGAACCGGCGCCGATTTCCTGAACGGCCTGTTCAAACGCGGCGAGATATGGCTCGCCTTCGGCCTGATGAGCATTCTCACGGCGCTCGTCCTGCCCTTGCCGCCGTTCATGGTCGATCTCGGCCTTTCAATATCCATCACTTTTTCCGTCATCATATTGATGACGGTCCTGTTCATCGGCAAACCGCTGGATTTCAGTTCGTTTCCCACCGTTCTCCTGCTCTCCACGCTGCTGCGCCTATCGCTCAACCTCAGCACGACGCGCCTTATACTGACACGCGGCAACGAAGGCGAGGCAGCGGCGGGCCAGGTGGTGCGCGCTTTCGCCAGTATGGTGATGGGCGGCGATTTCATAATAGGCGTGATAGTTTTCGCCATCCTGACAATCGTCAATTTCGTGGTCATAACCAAGGGTTCCGGCCGTATCGCCGAAGTCGCGGCCCGCTTCACCCTTGACGCCATGCCCGGCAAGCAGATGGCGATAGACGCCGATCTGTCCTCCGGCCTCATCGACGAAAAGGAAGCTCGCCGCCGCCGCCGCGAGCTCGAGGACGAAAGCAACTTCTTCGGTTCGATGGACGGCGCGGCCAAGTTCGTGCGCGGCGACGCCATCGCCGGACTCGTCATAACTTTCATAAACATCATCGGCGGCATAACCATAGGCGCGTTCCGCCACGGAATGCCGGTTCTGTCCGCCGCGGATTCCTATGTGCGCCTCACGGTCGGCGACGGACTGGTCACGCAGATTCCCGCCCTCCTGGTTTCCGTGGCCGCCGGCCTTCTGGTGTCCAAAACCGGTGTCGGCGGCGGATCCACTGACAAGGCGCTGTTCAGCCAGATGAGCACCTATCCCAGCGCGCTCGGGCTTACCTCGGCCATGCTGATCACCCTGGCCCTGCTGCCGGGAATGCCTTTTCTGCCTTTCGCCCTGCTCGGCGGCGTCGCCGGTTTCGGCGCCTTCAGCGTTTCCCGCGCCCAGAAAACCGCCGCCGAACAGACCGCCGCCGTCTCTTCCGCACAGGCCCTCGCTCCGGTGGCCGAGGAATCCATAGGCAAAACCCTGTCGATAGACATGATCCGGCTCGAGCTCGGCTATGCCCTTCTCGGCCTCATAAACTCGGAGGCGGGCCAGCGCCTCACCGACCAGATAAAGGGGCTGCGCCGCCAGCTCGCCGCCGACATGGGATTCGTCATGCCGCCTGTACGCATACAGGACAACCTTCACCTTCCGCCCGATACTTACGTCATCCGAATAAAGGAAATAGAGGCGGCGCGCGGCAGCCTGCGCACCGGCATGCTGCTGGTCATGGATCCGCGCGGCCAGCCGATCGCCCTGCCGGGCGAGGCCACCAACGAACCGACCTTCGGCCTGCCGGCCATGTGGGTCGACGCTTCGTACCGCGAAGAGGCGCTGTTCAAGGGCTACACTGTCGTCGATCCGCCCACCGTCATAACCACCCATCTAACCGAGGTAGTGAAGGACAACATGGCCGAGCTGCTGTCCTACGCCGAGACGCAGAAACTGCTCGATGAGCTCGGCCCCGATCATCAGAAGCTGGTAGCCGACGTAATCCCAAGCCAGACAACGCTCAGCGGCCTGCAACGCGTCCTGCAAAACCTCCTTTCCGAGCGCGTTTCCATCCGCGATCTTCCCGCCATACTCGAAGGAATATCCGAAGCCGCCGGAGTCACGCGCAACCTTGCCGCCATCACTGAACACGTGCGCTCGCGCCTGTGCCGCCAGATTTCAAGCGCCTATACCGGCGAGAACGGATACATACCCCTGCTTACGCTTTCGCCGGAATGGGAGCAGGCTTTCGCGGAATCCATAAGCGGCGAAGGCGAAGACCGCCGCCTCGCCATGCCGCCAAGCAAATTGCAGCAATTCATATCTTCGGTGCGCCAGACCTATGACCGCCTGGCGGCAACGGGCGAGTCTCCCGTTCTTCTCACCAGCCCCGGCATACGTCCATATGTGCGCTCGATAGTCGAGCGCTTTCGCCCCTCCACCGTCGTTTTGTCGCAAAACGAAATACATCCCAAAGCGCGCGTCAAAACCCTTGGGCAGGTATAAATCCTCGCCGCGCATCCAGAAACCTCCGGCCAAACATCGGCAGGGCCGCACGCGGGAAAAACATGGTTTCCTCTATGGCTTGCTGCTGGTCCAACCTTTTGTTTCCGTTTTTTGGCTCAGCTTTTACTTGCCAGCGGATACCGGCTCCACGGAAAAGCGCGCTATGGTAAGGCCGGACGGATTGTTTCCCCTCACTTCTATGCGCAGGCGCTCGCCGACGCGCTCATAGGTGCGGGCGTCTATTTCCTTCCATCCCAGTTGCGGCAGGCTGCTCCGGTAATAATGGTATACTTCGTCGATATCGACCATGCCGGCGGCGGTCGTCTGCGCTATCCGCTTTGGTCCGGCGATGAACAGAACGTCCTTGTCGTCCTGGATCTCGAGCCCCGGCATAAGCGGTAAATCTTCGATGGCCTTGGCGAAACGCGGCTGTCCGTCCGAAACGGCAGCTACGGCCCCCGGCTTCCGGTTCACGTTCGAAGGCGCCGCCGCCAAAGCGGGCGCAAGGAAAACAAGAAAGAAAGCGGCGCAGAGCGGAAACAGTCTCATGCTTCGGAAACTAACCCAAACCGCCTGCCTTTACAATACGCGCGATTTGAATGGGTAACTTGAACCCAAGGCTTCTCAGCGCATAGGCCCTATCATGTCCTCCGGCCTGACCAGGCGGTCGAATTCTTCCGCGGAGAGCAGGCCGAGCTCCACGGCGGCCTGTTTCAGCGTCTTGTTCTCGGAATGGGCCTTTTTCGCGATTTTGGCGGCGTTGTCATAGCCTATATGCGGGTTGAGCGCCGTCACCAGCATCAACGAATTGTCGAGATGCATCTTTATGCGCTCCCTGTCGGCCTGAATTCCGGCGACGCAGTTTTCCGTGAAGCGGCGCGCGGCGTCAGCCAGCAGCCGTATGGACTGCAAAACGTTATAGATGATGACCGGCTTGAACACGTTAAGCTCCATCTGACCGCCTGCGCCAGCGATGGACACGGTCACGTGATTTCCCATCACCTGGGCGGCGACCATTGTCATAGCCTCCGACTGAGTCGGGTTGACCTTGCCCGGCATGATGGAAGAGCCGGGCTCGTTTTCCGGCAGTTTAAGCTCGCCTATACCGCAACGCGGGCCCGAACCAAGCAAACGGATATCGTTGGCGATTTTAGAGAAACTCACGGCGATGGTGTTTAACACGCCGGACGCCTCTACTATCGAGTCGTGACTCGCGAGCGCCTCGAATTTGTTTTCCGCGCTGACGAAAGGCTTGCCGGTCAAGCCGGACACCTGGCGCGCGAATTCCTCGGCGAACCCGGCTTTGGCGTTAAGGCCGGTCCCAACCGCAGTGCCTCCCTGCGCCAACGGATAAAGCCGCGGCAAAACCCCCAGCAAGCGTTCTATATCCAGTTTTATCTGGGTGGCGTAACCGGAAAATTCCTGCCCCAGCGTAAGAGGCACGGCGTCTTGCAGATGCGTTCTTCCTATCTTTACTATGTCCTTGAATTCTTTTTCTTTTTTAAGCAAGGCGGCGTGGAGGTGCTGCAATGCGGGCAAAAGGGTCTCTGTTATTTCCGTAACCGCCGCGATATGCATGGCGGTCGGGAAACAGTCGTTGGTGCTTTGCCCCATGTTGACATGATCGTTCGGGTGGACCGGTTTTTTGCTTCCCTTCTCGCCGCCCAGAATTTCGATGGCCCGGTTTGCTATCACCTCGTTCACGTTCATGTTGGTTTGGGTTCCTGAACCGGTTTGCCAAACGACCAGCGGGAATTCGCCGTCCATTTTGCCGTCGATTATTTCCTCGGCCGCCTTAACTATCGCCTTGCCGAGCTTGGGGGCGAGAGCACCAAGTTCCATGTTGGCGAGCGCCGCGGCTTTCTTCAGAACGCCGAACGCGCGTATGAGCGGAACCGGCATGCGTTCATCGCCGATGCGGAAATTTTGCAGACTCCGCTGCGTTTGCGCCCCCCAATAGCGATCGGCGGGCACTTCGACAGGGCCGAAAGAGTCGGTTTCAACTCGCGTTTTGTTTGTCATGGTGTGACTACCTTCAAGTCAAAACAGGCAAGGCCAGTATATTTTTTTCACTGATTTGTTCAACTGAGCATTGTTTTTTTGCGCTGCAACGCGGCATGATGCGGTTTTTTCAGGCTTGCCATAAAAATTCCCTCTCCCGCCCATCTTCTGACTTCTGTCTTCTGATCTCCGCACTCCACTACTGGAACGCAGTTTCGGCGAAACTACGCAGCTTGCGGCTATGAAGGGTTTCCAGCGCATTTTCCCGCAGCAGTTCCATTGCCCGCACGCCTATAAGAAGATGCTGGTCCACCATTTTTTTATAGAAACTGTCGGCCATGCCGGCCAGCTTCAGCTCGCCGTGCAAAGGCCGGTCGGAGACGCACAACAGCGTGCCGTAAGGAACGCGGAAACGGAAACCGTTGGCGGCTATCACGGCAGATTCCATGTCCAGGGCTATGGCGCGGCTCTGGTTGAAGCGTTCCACCAGCTTGTCATAACCGCCGATTTCCCAATTGCGGTTGGAAGTCGTGATCACGGTGCCGGTGCGCATTACCGATTTCAGGGCGTATCCGGCATGGCCGGTGACTTTTTCGACTGTGGCCTCCAGCGCCTTTTGCACCTCGGCCAGCGCCGGTATCGGCACCCATTGGGGAAGGTCTTCGTCAAGCACATGATCGTCGCGCACGTATCCATGCGCCAGCACATAATCGCCCAGCCTCTGGGTTTCGCGAAGGCCGGCGCAATGCCCCAGCATTATCCAGGCGTTTGGCCGCAGCACGGCGATGTGGTCGGATATATTGCGGGCGTTGCTGGGGCCGACACCCATGTTGACCAGCGTCACGCCGTTGCCGTCGGCCCGCCGCAGATGGTAGGCGGGCATTTGCGCCGCCCTGCCCGGATGATGCGCCCGCTTCACCGCTTCACCGCCGAGGTTGGCATTGACCGCAATGACGCCGGCCGGCCCTGTCAAATCCGTATAGCCTGAGCGGTATTCTCTTGTCTCGCGATCGTCGGCCGGGCTCATTATCTCCATGCCCATGCGCAGGAATTCGTCAACATAGAAGGAATAATTGGTGAATATAACGAACTTCTGGAACTGCGAAGGATCGGTTCCCGTGTAATGGCGCAAACGGCTGAGCGAATAATCCACGCGCGGCGCGGTGAACAGGGCCAAAGGCATATCTCCGCCCGGCGCGGGGCGCCAAACTCCGTTGGCTATTGAATCGTCCATCACGGAAAGATCGGGCAGGGAAAAACTATGCCTTAAACGCGCCATCTGTCCGGCGTCGAGCCCGCCTTCCACGTGCATGCCGTTGTGAAAGGCGAAGTGTATCGGTATCGGGCAATCGCTTACGCCAACCTCCAGCGGTTCCTGATGGTTGTTCAGCAGATGCTGGAACTGTTCGGTGTAATAACGCGCGAAAATGTCGGGGCGGGTAAGCGTGGTGCTGTAACGGCCCGGAGCGCGGACAAAACCGTATGAAAGGCGCGTGTCTATGTGCGCCGGCTTTTCCGTAGTCACCGCCACATAAGGATAGCATGCGGCCACTTTTTCGGGCAGGCTTTTGCCCCGCGACAGGCGTTCAAAACAATCGCGCAGCCAGGCGGTGTTGGTGTCATAGATGCGGTGGACGTATTCCACCGCCGCGCCAGCATCGCGGAAATATTTCTTCTCCCCCGGTTTCATGAACCGGCTTTTTCCAAACACCGGTGTCATTCGGCCTCCAGCCCCAATAAGGACCTGGCGAAATCCTCCGCCGCAAAAGAGCGCAGGTCTCCGGCACGTTCGCCGACGCCGATGGCATGTATCGGCAGGCCATATTTTTCCGCCAGCGCCACCACGACCCCGCCTTTCGCCGAGCCGTCGAGCTTGGTCAGCACAAGGCCGGTAACGCCGGTCATTTCGCGGAAAATTTCCACCTGCGAATGGGCGTTCTGGCCAGTGGTGGCGTCCAGCACCAGAAGCGTGGCGTGCGGCGCCTCCAGATCCAGCTTCTTGAGCACGCGCGAAATCTTGGCCAGTTCGTTCATCAGATCGGTTTTGTTCTGCAGGCGTCCCGCGGTGTCTATCAACAAAACATCGGCCTGCGCCGCCCTCGCCTGCTCCAGCGCCTTATAGGCAAGCGCGGCGGCGTCGCTCCCGGGTTCGCCCATGACGACGGGGCAGCCGGTACGCTCGGCCCAGATGTGCAGCTGATGCGTCGCCGCGGCGCGGAAAGTATCGCATGCGGCCATCATAACCTTGAGCCTCTGCTCGCGATAATGCTGGGCCATCTTGCCTATCGTGGTGGTCTTGCCGCCGCCGTTCACGCCGACCATAAGAATGACAAACGGCTTCTTCGCCGGATCTATTTCCAGCGGCACGGCGCAAGGCTTGAGCAGCGCGGCTATGGCCTCGGACAGGGCGCGGCGCACTTCCTCACTCGTAACTTCTTTGCCGAAACGGTTTTTTCCGAATTCGGCCACAAGGCGGGAAGACGCTGCGGCGCCGATATCCGCGGAAATCAACAGCTCCTCGAGCTCCTCGAGCGCGGCGGCGTCGAGTTTGCGCTTTCTGAACGCGTCCGCTATGCCGTCGGCCAGCTTTTCGCTGGACTGTTTCAATCCGGCCCGCAAGCGCGCAAGCCATGAAGGTTTGGAAGATTTTTCGTTCATAATTCCGGTTTTGACGTATCGGCTGTTCTTTTATCACACTTCGCATTCTTTCCGTTAATATATTTCAAACTACCACTTTGCCCAGGGCGCGCAAGCCTTCGCGCCCGACGCATTCGATGGCAGTTACAGACCCGACAGGAGCCGGGGAAAGCAGGCGCACTTCGGCGAAACACGGGGTGCGTCCAAGATTAGGCTTTTCCACCAGAACTTCCATGCGCCGTCCGATCAGTGAATCCAGATGCCTGCGCAGGTTTTCTTCGCCAAGCATGCGAAGCTCGCGCGCCCTTTCGCGACGCTTTCTTCCGGGGACCTGGGGCATCAGCGCGGCGGGCGTGCCCTTGCGCGCCGAATAGGGAAAAACATGCAGAAACGCGATCCCGCATTCCTTCACCAGACGCATAGTGTTGGCGTGCATGGCGTCGGTTTCCGTGGGAAAACCGGCGATGACGTCCGCCCCAAAGCCTATGTCGGGGCGCATTTTCCGCGCCCGCTCGCAAAGCCTGAAAACGTCCTCGGGCGAATGACGGCGTTTCATGCGCTTCAGCACCATGGCGTCCCCCGATTGCAGGCTTAGATGCAGGTGCGGCATAAGCCGCGGCTCGCCGGCGATCAGCCGCCATAAATCTTCGTCAATCGCGGCCGGATCCAGCGACGACAAACGCAGCCGTCCAAGCCGAGGCACGGCGTCGAGCAAACGCCTGACAATTGCTCCGAGCCCCGGCCTGCCCGGCAAATCGGTTCCATAAGAAGCTATGTCCACGCCGGTCAGGGAGATTTCGGCATATCCGTTCCCCACAAGCTCGGCCGCCTGCCGTATCACCAGATCGGCGGGGAAAGATCGTGAAGGACCGCGCCCATATGGAATCACGCAGAAAGTGCAACGATGATCGCATCCGTTCTGCACCTGCACGAAGGCGCGTGATCTCCCCTCGAATCCAGGCACCGGAACAGCGGCGTGCAAGCCGGAAATGTCTCCGCCACAAGAAAGCGGCTTGCCGTCGCGGAGCGAAGTGAACGTCTCCGGCATCATCTTGGCAGCGTTGCCGACGACGCGATCCACCTCGGGCATGGCCTCGAACTGTTCCGGATTTATGTTGGCGGCGCAGCCCGTGACTATTATCAGGGCGCCCGGGTTTTCACGCCTGGCCTTGCGGATCGCTTGCCGCGCCTGGCGTTCCGCTTCTCCGGTTACGGCGCAGGTGTTGATGATGACCGCTTCCCCAAGGCCGGCTTCCGCGGCGCGCCGCCGCATCACCTCGGACTCGTAGGCGTTAAGACGGCAACCGAAGGTTATAATACGGGGTGAAGAAACCACCTATCTTCTGGCCAATAACGGCTCCGGAGTTTTGTCCATGGAATCGTCCGCATCGTCAGGAGAGAAAAAAGCATTGGCGGCGGGAGCGGTACGTTGCACCTCGGCCTGCTGTGGAGCTCCAGCCGCTCCGTCGGGCTGCGGAACCGCTGAGGACGGCATAGGCGGCATCTGGCCATCCGGCATATAGTAATTCGCGGGAACATCCGGCTGCTGCCCGAACGGCTGCTGAGCGCCGCCGCCGCGGGCGCGTTGTTCCATCGCGGTGGCCTCGTTGATGGCCTTGATTATGCGATAGTAATGCTCGGCGTGCTGCAGAAGGTTTTCCGCGGCTATATGGTCGCCGCTGCTTGCCGCGTCCCGCGCAAGGGCCTGATATTTCTCAAAAACCTGCCAAGCGTTGCCTCGCACCCTCACGTCAGGGCCGTTGCTGTCGAAGGTATGGTGCCGTAACGCGGCAATCGAACGGGGACGGTTGTCTCCCGAAGAACGCGAAGCCCCGCCACCGTTGCCGTTGTTGTGGTGGCGCCCGCGCGATCTTCTTCCGCCTGGACCTTGTCTCATGAATTTTTCCTGCCGTTAAAGTTTAATCGCTTATCGCATCGGTTAATAAGCAGGCGAGGAATCCTGTTTTTTTTCTTTCTCTTTTACCGGTACCCCGGCCTGTCCGATTATGCCTTCGCCCTTTCTCCGGGATTCCCTCTCGGAACCGCCGGTCCGCTCTCCCCGGCGGCCGGCGCAACATTCAAGGCGCTATTGTCTTAACCTTATTGGCTTTCCCGGACAACTGTTTTTTTCATGGCCAGAAATTCAGAGAAATACTGCTTCCGCTGTTCACAAGGCTTGTTGCCGCTGTAAAATCAAACGGATTCGGCCGGGTGTTGCCGGCTTGTCATCTCCCGCAGTTTTTTTGTATCTTTCAAAGACCCATGCCCGCCGTTCCCGTGAAAACCGCGCCAAATCTGCAATATGAAAGAATGATGGGGCTGGAAGAAGGCAAAGTGATTTGCGGGGTGGACGAGGTGGGACGCGGACCGCTTGCCGGACCAGTTGTCGCCGCGGCGGTGGTTTTGCCGCGCGGCGGCCTGCCGCAGACAATCGGGGACAGAATACGCGACAGCAAAAGCATGACTCCAAGGCAGCGCGAAGCTTTGTTCCCCGCTCTGGTGGAGCTATGCCGCTACGCCGTCGCCGAGGCCAGCGTGGCGGAAATAGATTCGCTCAATATACTGCGCGCCAGCCTGTTGGCTATGCAGCGCGCGGTGGAAGGCCTCGGCATGAAGCCGGACACAGTCCTTATAGACGGCAAACACGCCCCGGAATTACCCTGCCCCGCGCTTACGATAGTCAAGGGCGACGGCAAAAGTCTTTCCATCGCCGCCGCGTCCATCATAGCCAAGGTCACGCGCGACCGTCTCATGAAGCGTCTGGCGGCGTGGCATCCCGGCTATGGATGGGAACAAAACGCCGGATACGGAACCGCACGCCATATCGCCGCCTTGCGTGCCCTCGGACCGACAGAATGGCATCGCAAGTCATTCTCCCCGGTGCTTGCGGCGCGAAAAAACATGCCTGAAGGCCGCTCCGGCGGAACGGCGGCATAGCCAGGCCGAAAGCGCCTCCTAATCAATTCGCACTATATTTTGTGCCCTACGGCGGGCCCGGCTGCAATTTGCCGGTGGCGTTGCATAGGCCGTGTCCATTTTGCACCTGTTTGTTAAAGTTATTTTATAACCGGATGATTTTTATGACTCTTTTGATATAAATTTACTTGTCATTAACCCGGTTGTGAGTAACTGTCCGCCTCATGGCCAAGCCAGTTAAAAAATCCTCGAAAAGAGTTTCCGCGCCGCCGGTAAACCGGATTCTGGTGGGCGATTGCGTGAGCGTCATGAACAAGCTCCCCCCCCATTCCGTGGATGCCGTGTTCGCCGATCCCCCGTACAACCTTCAGCTTGGCGGCACGTTGTTGCGGCCCGACAACTCTCTTGTGGACGGGGTGGACGACGATTGGGACAAGTTCAGCGACTTCGCCGCATACGACAAATTCACCTGCTCCTGGCTTAAAGCGGCGAAAAGGGTGTTGAAGCCGGACGGTAGTCTCTGGGTCATCGGCAGCTATCACAACATATTCCGGGTAGGCGCCATATTGCAGGATCTCGGCTTCTGGATTCTCAACGATATCATCTGGTGCAAAACCAATCCCATGCCCAACTTCCGCGGCAAGCGTTTCACCAACGCGCACGAAACGCTCATATGGGCTGCCGTCTCGCCGGAAGCCAGGCCCTGCTTCAATTATGAAGCGATGAAAAACCTCAACGACGAAAAACAAATGCGCAGTGACTGGCTTCTTCCCATATGCAGCGGCAAGGAGCGGTGCCGCGACGGCAACGGCGGAAAAGCTCATCCGACGCAAAAGCCTGAGGCTCTTCTTTACCGGGTGATCATGTCATCCACCAAACCGGGGGACGTAATACTCGATCCGTTTTTCGGCAGCGGCACGACCGGAGCGGTGGCCAAACGCCTCGGCCGCAACTATATCGGCATAGAGCGCGATCCGGTTTACGCCAGTTACGCCAAAAAGCGCCTGGCCGGAACTCCCCCGGAGACCCGCGCCGAATTCCTCGTCACGCCATCGAAACGCGAAGAGCCGCGCATCCCGTTCGGAACCGTTCTGGAACGCGGTCTGCTCCGCCCCGGCGACCTGCTGTTCGACGAAAGACAGCGACACAGCGCCCGCGTCCGGGCCGACGCCACGCTGATAGCCGCCAGCCGCGCCGGCGAGGTGTGCGGATCCATACACAAGGTTGCCGCCATGGTGCAGGGCCTTCCGGCGTGCAACGGCTGGACGTTTTGGTATTTCGACGCCGGATCGAAACTGGTGCCCATTGACCTGCTACGGCAGCAAATCAGGGCAGAGATGTCAGGAAACCTGGTTTAGGTTTAGGTTTAGGTTTTGAACTCAATCTCATCGCCGGTGCATTTCAATTCGATCAAGTGCATTTGGTGTACAAGCAGCGGACGGATTAGCCTGCGCTGTCTTCTTCTCTGACCTTGACGGCCGGTTTTCCCCATAGTTCACAGACCTGCCGCCCGCAATTGAAGTCAAACTTCATGAAGTCAAACTTCATGATGATTCGGCGGGCGATGTCTGCTAGTGTCCCTTCATGGCCGAAACAGTCATGAACTTTCCCGCTATCCGCGCGGCCCCGGCCGCCGAGCTTGCCCAAACCCGCACGCCGCCGCACAACATCGAGGCGGAACAGGCGCTGCTGGGGGCCATACTCGTAAACAACAACGCCTATGAGAAGGTGGGCGACTTTCTGAGGCCGGAACACTTCTACGATCCGGTGCACGAACGCATTTTCGCCGCGATAACCACTCTCATCAACCGTGGCCAGATAGCGGACCCGAAAACGCTGCGCGGTCTGTTCGAAAGCGATCCCGCCCTGGCGCCCGTGGGGGGAGCTCAATATCTCGGCGATCTTGCCGCCAGCGTCATAACCATCATCAACGTGGCCGACTATGGCAGGCTTATCCACGATCTTTATCTGCGCCGCCAGTTGATCGCCCTCGGCGAAGAGATGGTCAACAACGCCTGTGTCCACGATCTCGACGAGCCGGCCCTGCGTCAGATCGAAAACACCGAAGCGCGACTGTTCGAGCTGGCGCGCACCGGAGAACTCGACCGCGGCTTCGTCAGGCTGGAAAAGTCGCTCACTGCCTCGATCAGGCTGGCCGAGGAAGCCTACCGCCGCGACAGCCACGTGACCGGCGTCACCACCGGACTTCGCGATCTGGACCGTAAACTGGGCGGGCTGCAGAAGTCCGACCTGATAATCCTGGCCGGCAGGCCGTCAATGGGCAAAACGGCGCTCGCCACCAACATAGCGTTCAACGCCGCGCGCGCCTGGCACGACACCGGCGGCAAGGAAGGCTGCGCGGTGGCGTTCTTCTCGCTGGAGATGTCGAGCGAGCAGCTGGCCACGCGCCTTCTCGGCGAACACGCCAACGTGCCGTCGGACAAAATCCGGCGCGGCGAAATACGGCAGGAGGACTTCTCCAAATTCCTCGAAGCCGCCAAAATACTTTCGCGGGTACCGCTTTATATCGACGATACCCCGGCCCTCACCGTGGCCGCGCTGCGCACGCGCGCGCGCAGGCTCAAGCGGCTGGTTCCCTCGCTTGGGCTTGTCGTCGTCGACTATCTGCAATTGCTGCACGGCCACGGGCGGCGCGAAGACAACCGCGTGCAGGAAATATCCGAGATCACGCGCGGACTGAAGGGAATCGCCAAGGAGCTCGATCTCCCCATCCTCGCGCTGTCACAGCTTTCGCGCGCCGTGGAAAGCCGCGAGGACAAGCGTCCGCAACTGGCCGACCTGCGCGAATCCGGCTCCATCGAGCAGGACGCCGACGTGGTCATGTTCGTGTACCGCGAGGAATATTACCACGCCCGCAGCCAGCCGGCGCGCCGCGCCGACGAAACCGAGGAGAAGTTCAACGCCCGTTTCGACCGCTGGCAGAAACGCGGCGAGGAGATATACAACATAGCCGAAGTCCTTATAGCCAAGCAGCGCCACGGCCCGATCGGCACCGTACCCCTGCATTTCGACGGTCCCTATACGCGATTCAGCAATCTGGAAAAGAATTACGAGCTGTGAAATTCAGCGCCGCCGCGTCCGGCGCCGTTTCCGCGCCTATCCGCGCCGGCCGTGTTTGCACAGCAACGCGCTTTCATCGTCAGCGACTTTTTCGTCAAATCCGAACCACTCGAAGGTGCGCGCCATTTCGCCGCCCAAGGGAGCGGTCACGTCTATCACGCCGCCGCGCGGATGCGGCACCACAATCCGTCTGGCATGCAGGTGCAGGCCCTTTCCAAGCCCTGCCGCGGCCTGCAGGCCGGGTGGATTGACGCCACAGTAAAGCCTGTCTCCCAGAATTGGCGAGCCGACATGCGCCATATGCGCCCGAAGCTGGTGGGTGCGGCCGGTCAGGGGACGGAGAGCGACGAGAGCCGCCTTGCCGCCCGCATTCTCCAGCACGCGGTAAAGGGTAGCCGCCGGTTTCGCGCTGTCTTTCCCTTCCTCTCTGGCGTTTTTATCTTCACTTTCCGCCGTCACTTCCGCCGCGATCATCTTCATGCCGCGCTTGACAAGCGGAACTTCGATCCTGCCTTGCGCGGGCTTCGGCGCGCCGGAGGTGACGGCCCAATATATCTTGACGGCGGAGCGGCTGCGGAATGCTTCCGTCAGTTTCGCCGCCGCGAAATCGTTCCTGGCTATCAGCAGAACGCCGCTTGTGTCCCGGTCGAGCCGGTGCACCAGCTTCGGCCTCGTCTTGCCGTCGGGGCTGAGTGCCATGAGAGAATCGTCCAGGTTTTCTTTCAGGCCGGTGCCCCCCTGAACCGCGAGGCCGGCCGGTTTGTTCAAGGCAGCAACATCGGCATCTTCGAAAATCACCATGCCGCGCAACGAAGCCGGATCCCGAATCGGCCTTGGCACCCTTCCCGCCGCGGCGGCGGTAAACCCCTCCCCGAGGACAAAAGGCGGCACTCGTACTGATTCTCCGGCCGCAAGTCGCCTTGAGGATTCAGCGCGCGATCCGTTCACTCTTACCTGTCCGGTGCGCAGTAATTTTTGCAAAAGTCCATGCGAAAGCGCCGGAAAACGCCGTTTGAGCCAGCGATCGAGCCGCAGTCCGTTCTCATCGCTTTCGACGGAAATCGTGTTCCCCTGTTTAACCGATACATAAGGTTTGCTATGGTAAGTCATGCCTTCCGTGATAGCCTGAAAAAACTTCTTTACCAAACTGTGGCGCAAAGGGCACAAAAAACACGAGGATGGTTCTTGTTATCAAGGGCTTACCCGGCTAATCTATCGCCGACTCGACTTTTGTCGCGCTTGGCTTTTCGACGGGTTGCCTATAAACATAATCCGTTTCAGGCTGGGCTGCGCCGCCCGGATTATCTGGACGATGTGCTTGGTGCGAACGTGTAACGCTATGTGAACGAGGGGATTTTCTATGACCGGCAAAAGTTTCCTGGCCCTGCTCATAGCCGCTGCGATTCTGGCGGTCTCGCCGGCGTGTGCTGCCAGCAGATCAAATTTGGGCGGTATGAAATCACAAGACAAGGTCGCCGAAAAAAGCGACAGCGAGTCGGCGTCCGAACAAGCTCAAACCGGCGGGACGCAGGAATCAATTGATCCATCGCAGGCCGGAAATCCGTTCGCGGAAGGGTTTTCCGCCAACGATCCGCTCGCCAACTTCGGGCCTTCCAGCGGCACCGTGGTCGGAAAACGCGCGCTTGAGCTGCGCGACGAGGTGTTGCGCCTGCGCTCGTCCGTCAACATGAACGCCAACGAATTCGCGATTCTGCGCGCCAACGGCGCCGCCGGCGCGGTCCAGTACCACAGCACCGTCGCCGCCATCACCGCGCGCCTTCAGAACGGCACGACCCGCGGCAACCCGATACTGCTGCGCCAGTGGGAAGAAGCCGAGGCCAGCCTCAACGAAGTTACCGACTCGCTGGGCAGGCTGAACGCTTTGCAGACTTCCATCGCCGCCGACGCTTCTCTGGCTGCGTACCTGCTCGAATCGATACAGGCCGGTTTCCAGCTTTCCGGAGCCGTGGACGAGGATCATGATCAATTGAAGCTGCTGCGCGATGAAGTGAGCCGCCAGATAGTGCAGCTAGACTATCTAAGCAACCAGATCACCGGCGACATTCAGCGCCAAACGGCTTATCTGACGACCGAGCGTTCCAATCTTCAAGCCTTGGCCTTCGCCATCACGCGGGGCGAGCTTCTGGGCAACAGCCTGTCGAACAGGCCGGTGATAGTGAATTCTCCGCCTGTCATGTCCCTGCCCGCGGCCCAGACGCGCCCGCCGCAAGCAGCGGCGCCGACTCCTTCCGCCGCTCCGGCGGTTCCGGTCACTCCGGGAACTGTCGGGCCCGCTCCCATGTCTCCGCGCGAGTATATGCAGGAATCGGGGCAATCGCCCCCGCAAGCCTCCGCGGCTGAAACCGCTGGCGTCCCTTCAGCGGGGCGCCTTCTTGTTTTGATACGTTTCAATCAGCCCAACGTGGAATATTCCCAACAGCTTTCGCAGGCGGTAAGCGCCGCCCTTGAGCGTCAGCCCGGAGCGGAGTTCTCCATAATCGCCGTTTCTCCGGCCAGCGGCGATCCCGGGGATCTGGCGTCGCAGCTCGATTCGGCGAAACGCCACGCCGACGAAGTCAAGCGTTCTCTGGTGCAGCTTGGTCTTCCCCCATCGCGCCTGACGATTGCCAGCTCTCAGCTCCAGTCGGCGTCATCCCCGGAAGTCCACGTGTACGTAAGGTAACCCAAGTTATGTGTTCATGAACAAGATGCCGCGAAAGTAATACCGCCTTGGTCCGCCGCTGCGCATGCCGTAACACTGCAACCCCTTTTCGGCGTGGTATAAATCCTTTCAATAATGGTAATATACCGGCAGCGGGCTTGCGTTTTCGCTCCGGTTTTGAAGCGATTGCAGAACAGATTTTGTTTGTCTATAACCGGGCTTATAAGCGGCGTAGTAACGCGGGTGTAGCTTAGTGGTAAAGCTCCAGCCTTCCAAGCTGGCCATGAGGGTTCGATTCCCTTCACCCGCTCCAATTTTTCTGGCGTTGTTCACCGGATCGTCTCTTACCGGCTCTCCGCCAAAGAAAGGGGAACAGTTTATTTGCAGGTTCCCGCGAACAAGCCGGAAACGCAATGTGGCAGCGCCGCAATAGCGGGTATGGCAAGGGAGCAGCTGCCGCCGCTGATGAAAAGCGGAAGAAAGTCGAAACCAATTGTTAGCATACTTGAACCATAATAAATAAAGGCGAAAGCGCCCTTAGCTCAGCTGGATAGAGCAGCTGCCTTCTAAGCAGCAGGCCAGAGGTTCGAATCCTCTAGGGCGCGCCATTCCTGCTTTGTCCGACCCGGACACATAGGTAACAGAACGTACCTAAGACAGGGTAACACTTTGGGCCGAAGGGATTGTGTAAGAGCCACAAAGACCTTTACTCTATTCGGGGCCTTTCTCGATATCTATGTTGCCGGAAATATAGTAATAAGGCCGACAAACAGAATATTTCCCCCCCCCCCTATCTCATTGATTCATATTGATTGTTCTGACAGAGCGGTGCTGATGCCGTTTTTTCTTGCAGCTCAGGAAATGTGCCTGCAAGGCACGAAGCGTATGCCTTGCCGCGCAAGGGAAAAAAGTGTACCCCTTTCGGCCGGGGCAAAATTTCCGTGTTCCGGAAAGTTTGCTTCACTTGGATATTATTCGCTCACAATCAATAACTTAATGGAAAAAGACAGGAGAAAAAAATGATGATGGAATACAGCGGCAATCGGGAAATGCAGGGGCTTAAGGATGTTGTTCTTTCTTTCCCTCAACTCGCGCAAATGAAAGACGGAGCGAAAATCATTTCCGGCATTACAGGCATGTTGAAAAGATTTTCCGATGTCGAAAGCCTCGTTATCGGCAACAATTTCGCCATGTGTGTGCTGGACAAGATCGAAAGCGTAAATCCGGCTGCCGCCAAACAGCTTGCCGTCGACTTGGAGGAAATACGCCGCAGCATAAAATCGAGCGGAGATATGAAGGCATGGGACATAACGGTTAAAAGACCGCTTCCTTCCGCAGGCAGAGCAGCGGACAAGGCGTTCCATCTTACGCTGTAGTTCGTTTTTTTCCCGGCACTTGCTTTCCGACGGGCCTTGATGGCAATGGCTGAATGCGGCTGTGGCCTATTCGATGCCCATCATCTTTTTGACCCGCGCCGCCACAAGTTCGAGATCGTTGAGCGGCGGGTACGTCCATCGCTCCAGCTCGCCGCGGAAAGGCCGCGTAAGGCCGTCGTCGCGCAGGGACTGATGAAATCTTCTGAATTTGCCGGAGCCGCCGGGTAGCTCGATGACATGAACCGGCTTTCCCGTGGTGCACGCCTCGGAAACCATGTTTACGGAATCAGCGGTAACCAGAAAAGCATCGCAAAGGCCGAGAATGCCGTAATAGGGGTTTTCCTCCTTCATATCCCACACGTAATGCGGAACGTCATTGACGGCTTCCTTCAATATCGAAAGGTTCTCTTCCCCGGTGCGGCGCGACGGTGTAGCTATGATGCTGCCGCCGGTGGAGCGCGCGAGATTCGCTAGACTTACGGCCAGCGGCTGCATTTCGCGGCGCGTGAGGCTGTAAACGGCGTTGCTGCCGCCAATGAGAACTCCTGTCCACGGCCGCGGCATATCCGCTATTTTAGGTAGAAATTTTTCGCTTTCCCGCTTCAGCAGCTCCGGCGTGACCCTGTGCAGCGCGCCGCGCGTGGTCATGACGTTGGGCCCTGTCAATTCGTCGTGCCTGGGCACGACCACAAGATCGAAGCGGGACGGGGCTATCACCGGGTTCTGCAACTGAACGGTGAAAGTGCGCGCCGAGCCGTTGCTTCTGGTAGATCTTCTCGCGTACAGCGAGGCTGGAATGCTGAGGCGTCCCGTAGCTATCAGAAGATCGGGCCATGGCGGCTCCACGGGATCGCCTTCCGGACTGAAAGCCCAGCGGAGGCCGTGCCGCAGAAACGGGCTGAGCTGCCGCCATGGCGTCCTCAGCTTGACGCGTTTGACCACCGGCGTTAATCCCAACGCCTCGGCCAAGCCAAGGCACTGATTTTCCATACCTGCCTTGCCATCGGTCACTACCCAGCATGTCACTTGGCCTTTTTTCAACATACCGCTACTATGCCCCTTGGCCTTCATTCTTTTAGGCCGACAGCATACGGTAAAGACATGAAGAACGTCAAACTGGACAATGTGGATCTGAAAATACTGCAGCAACTGCAGAAAAACGGGCGCATGACGAACGTTGATCTGGCGCGCGAGGCCGGATTGTCGGCGCCGCCGTGCCTGAGGCGCGTACGCGCGTTGGAGAAAGCTGGATACATCCGCGGCTATCATGCCGATATCGCGCCCGACAAACTTGGCTTCGGCATGTCGGTATTCATACACGTAGAGCTCGTCAACCACTCGGAAAACGACATCAACGGTTTCCTGAAGCTGGTGGAAGGATGGCCGCAAGTGCGCGAATGCTATCTGCTGACCGGAGAAACAGACTTTCTTCTCAAGGTGGTGACCGAAGACTGGGATGCGTTCCAGAAATTCTTGACCGGAAGCCTCACGACCGCTCCCAACGTGCACCGGGTGAAATCGGCGCCGGTCATGAAGCGGATGAAATACGAGCCGGGAGTGCCTATAGAGCTGATCGAAAACAGCGAAGGCATGAACAGGAGCGGCAACGGCGGCAGAAACAGCAAGACTGTTTAAGACGCAAGAATCGGCTTCCCCGTACTTCCGGTCCAAGCCGGCGCATTCCCTGTTTCAGTCGTATCCCGTTCTATCCACCGGATTTCTTTTCCAGCGCCTTTTCGATGGCCTTTATGGCTTCCGGTATCGAGGCTATTTCCGGACCTCCGGCCTGCGCCATGTCGGAACGCCCGCCGCCGCCCTTGCCGCCAAGCGCTTCCGCGCCGATTTTCGCAAGCTCGACGGCGTTAACGCGCTTGGTCAAATCGCCGGTGACAGCCACGACAAGCGACGCCTTGCCCTCAAAGCCGGACGCCAGAGCGATGACCCCAGATTTGAGCTTGTCCTTGAAAGCGTCAGCCATGGGCTTGAGTTCCCTGGCAGGCACGCCGTCCAATACGCGGCTCATGAAATCGACATCGCCGATCCGTTTCGGCTTTTCGCCGTCCGCGGCGTTCCCTCCGCCGCCGCCTACAGCCAGCCGCCGCCGCAGTTCGCTTATCTCGCGCTCCAGCCTTTTGCGCTCCTCCATCAGTTGGGCGGCGCGCGCCGAAGCTTCCGCCGGAGATGTTTTAAGCACCCTCGCCACCTCGTTCAGCCTGGCTTCCTGTTCGTTGAGGTAAGCCAGGGCAGCGGCGCCGGTAAGCGCCTCGATGCGGCGGACGCCGGCGGCCAGCGCGCTGTCGCCCAGGATTTTGAAAGCCCCGATGTCGCCGGTGCGCCTGACATGCGTTCCGCCGCAAAGCTCGACAGAGAAAAATTCCTTGCCCGGCTCCGCTCCGCCCATGGAGACCACGCGCACCTCGTCACCGTATTTTTCGCCGAACAGGGCCATGGCTCCTTTTTTCATGGCCTCTTGGGGGGACATGATGCGGGTGACCACGGCATCGTTGAGGCGGATGCGGCGGTTGACCTCGGCTTCTATCGCGGCAAGCTCTTCCGGAGTTATCGGCGACGAATGGCTGATATCGAAACGCAGGCGCTCAGCCGTGACCAGCGATCCCTTCTGCGTCACATGATCGCCGAGCCTGCGGCGCAGTACTTCGTGCAAAAGGTGCGTGGCCGAATGGTTGGCGCGGATGGCGGCGCGGCGTTCTCCATCCACTTTAAGAACCACGTCTTCGCCGGTTTTTATCGCTCCCTTTTCCACATGGACATGATGCGCCCAGACTCCGCCCGCTTCCTTCTTCGTATCCAGAACGGCAAGCAACGCGCCGGCGGCGGAGGTTATCGTGCCGGTGTCCCCGACCTGCCCGCCGGATTCGGCGTAGAACGGCGTCTGGTTGACGACTATCCAGGCATCCATACCCGCCTTGACGTCGGCCACACGCGCGCCGTTGCGCACTATCGCAGTCACCTGGCCCTCGGCGTGTTCGGTGCTGTAGCCGAGAAAGTCCGTGGCGCCTAGCTCGTCGTAGATCTCGAACCATATCCTGCTGGTTTCGGCTTCCCCCGATCCGGCCCAACTAGCGCGCGCGGCGGCTTTTTGCCTGGCCATGGCGACCTCAAAACCGGCTACGTCAACCGTCAGATTGCGCCCGCGCAACACATCCTGCGTAAGATCGAGCGGGAACCCGAAAGTGTCGTAAAGCTTGAATGCCACTTCTCCGGGCAGCGGTTTTCCCTGCTTGAGTTTCCTGGCTTCCTCGTCAAGCAGCTTCAGGCCGCGCTCAAGCGTTTGCTTGAAACGGGTTTCCTCGAGTTTCAGGGTCTCGGTGATGAGGGTCTCGGCGCGGACAAGCTCGGGGTATACCGCTCCCATCTGTTTCACAAGCTCCGGAACCAGGCGGTGCATCAGCGGTTCCTTCGCGCCGAGGATATGGGCATGGCGCATGCCGCGCCGCATTATCCGGCGCAGGACATAGCCGCGCCCCTCGTTGGCCGGCATTACGCCGTCGGCGATAAGAAACGCCGAAGCACGCAAATGGTCGGCTATGACGCGGAAAGAAGGCTTTTGCGCGCCTTCAGGCTCCACCTTCACCAGTTCGGCGGTTGTCCTGATTATGGACTGGAAAAGGTCGATGTCATAGTTCGAATACACGCCCTGCATGATCGCGGCGATGCGCTCGAGCCCCATGCCCGTGTCTATCGAAGGCTTGGGCAAAGGCACTTTCTTGCCACCCGGCAATTCCTCGAACTGCATGAAAACGAGGTTCCAGAATTCCAGATAACGGTCGCCATCCTCGTCCGGAGATCCCGGGGGGCCGCCCTGCAGTTTGTCGCCCTGGTCGATGAATATCTCGGAACACGGCCCGCACGGCCCTACGTCAGCCATGCGCCAATAGTTGGCGTTCGTGGGTATGCGGATAATCCTGTCATCGGAGAAACCGGCGATTTTCCTCCACAAACGCGCCGCCTCGTCGTCCTCGTGATAGACCGTGACCAGCAATTTGTCTTTCGGCAGTCCGTAATGCTTGGTGACCAGCGTCCAGGCGAAGTTTATCGCATCCTCCTTGAAATAATCGCCGAACGAAAAATTGCCCAGCATTTCAAAGAAGGTGTGGTGCCGCGCGGTGTAGCCCACATTTTCGAGGTCGTTATGCTTGCCGCCGGCGCGCACACATTTCTGCGCCGTGGTGGCGCGCGTGTAGGGCCGGGTTTCGGCTCCGGTGAAAACGTTTTTGAACTGCACCATGCCGGAATTGGTGAACATCAGCGTCGGATCGTTGCGCGGCACGAGCGGCGATGCTTCCACCACGGTATGGCCCTGAGAGGCGAAATAATCGAGAAACGCGGTTCTTATGTCGGCCAGTGTTTTCATGTGTTTTTCCCCCTGAATTCACGGCTATTCTTGCCAACATTCCCCATGGATGTCCATGGGGCTTGTCGATCGCGTGTTTCCGGACGGCGGCATAGGGGGAAAGAGCACAAAAGCCGCCTTTCCGCGGAGTGAAAAACCGTCAAGACAAAGGGCGGTGTCCGGCTATTTGGACTTTTTGTTCACCTTTTTGGCCAGACGCGAAGTTTTTCTGGCCGCCGTTCTCCAATGCAGCGTGCCCTTGCCAGCGGCGCGGGCAAGGCCGGATTCCGCCGCGCGCAATGCCGCGGTCACGCCTTTGGCATCATCTTTCTCCAGCGCTTTTTCCAGCGCTTTGGCGAGAGTGCGTATCTTGGAACGCCTCATGCGGTTCAGCTCGTTGCGCTTGGCCGATTGACGCGCGCGTTTTTCCGCCGATTTGTGTCTGGCCATTTGCCGTGTGTCCCCTGAAGTCTTTTCATGCGCCCCTAGCGGGAGCACGGACTAATACGCAACCCTTCCCTTACGGTCAAGCGCGAAAACCGTTTCCCGTTATCTATCTGAAAAATCCGCGCCATCCCGGCGGCCTGAATGCGGCAAATCCAGCGTTGGCCGCGTTCTGAATCTTCCGGCGGCCGTTGGCGGAAATCGGGAACGAATCGAGGCTTTAGCTAGAACTCCGCAAGCCCGGCTTCTTGCATAGCCGTTTCCGCACCTTACACCGAAGCAAGAAACAGCGGCGCTCGTGAAATCAGGAATCACATATCTCCGGCAGTTTTGCCGCGCACGCACAATGTGCGAGGCGCCGGGCATATGACTGGATAACTTTCTCCTGAACAGCATGCGTTTTGTGCTTTGTGTCATAGTCATAAATTATACGGCTTTTTATTAATCGTTTTTGATTTTCCTGTCTTTCCGCCGATTTTAACCTTGAGGAAAGTAAATTAACCTTAATATTATGCTTTTTTTAAATGGAAATGGTGTATTCTGTGCGCATTGCAGAAACGGTTTTTTCAGCGGAGATATACCATGAAGGATAATGCTTCTTTTTCATCGGACGGCGAACAAGTGAAAATCGTGCGCCTGTCCGACAAACAAAGGGAGTTGAACAAATTGCCGCCGCCGTCAACCCGCCGCTGGGTAGTAAGCCGCAAAGCGCAGGTGGTTTCAGCCGTGCGTACCGGATTGCTCAGCATCAACGAGGCATGCGAGCGTTATCACCTGTCGATGGAGGAATTCCGCAGCTGGGCGCGCCTGTTGGATGAGCACGGACCGCGCGGGTTACGGGCGACGCGGGTGCAGGAATACCGTATGCCCTCGAACGGCAGGCAAACTTCCAACTGATTTTTTCCCGTTGAATGCGGCGGCGCGGCCGGGCGACGGAGCCGCGCCGCTTTTTCATTCGGTTTCCGGAAGCGTTACTTCCCACACATACGCCGTTCGCTGATCTTCGTCTTCAAGCTCGCGCCGCACCGGCACTTCATAGCGCGCCAGTTCCCTCAGCCCATCCTTCGGCACGAACGCGCGCCCCGGATCGCCAAGCAGCACGGGCGTTCCCGCTGCTATGCATATATAAAGCCAACGCATTATTCCCGCCGTCATCGCCTGGTTGTAACAAACATCTCCGGTAAGTATCAGATCGGCCCTGTTGAAAGGCCTGTCCATCGGCATCGCGCGTATGTTTTCTATGGCGACGCGGTTGCGAGCCGCGTTTATCTGCGTAGCCGCCTGGGCCACCGGGTCTATGTCGCAAGCGAACACCCTGTCAGCCCCCGCCTTCGCGGCGGCTATGCCTATTATGCCGCTGCCGGAGGCGAAATCCAGAATCCGCTTGCCGCGCACAACGTCAGGATTGTCCAGGACAAACCGCGCCAGCGCCTGCCCTCCCGGCCAGGGAACGGCCCAATAGGGAGTCTTGATGTCCGTGCGCGCAATCCACTCGCGCAAAGCCTCGTCCGTCGCCTGATGTAGCATTACCTCGGGCACGAACGGCACGGGTGCGAGAACGGTGCTGGCGCGTATCCGGTCTGCGGTGGAGAGAATCAAAATATCTTCCCGATGACAATCGCCGCGAAAACTATCAACCCGAATTCGCGATTGATGCGGAAACGCTTCAGGCAGCTGGCCGGATCGTCAGGGTTCCAGCCCAGCACAAGCCACGCTGCCAGGGAGACGGCCATGAGCATGGCGAGATAGAAGCCCTTGCCCAGTCCGGCGGCGGCGCCCGCAGCCGTCAGCAGGATCAGGGTGGCGAAATAAAACATAGCCACCCAGAACAGCGATTTTTTGCCCAGCTTCAGCGCCAGGGATTTCACTCCTATCATGGCGTCGTCATCCTTGTCCTGATGCGCGTATATTGTGTCGTAACCTAGCGTCCAGCACACTCCGGCGAGATAAAGCAGCACCGGCGTCAGGCCTATGGAATCACGCACCGCCGTCCATCCCATTATCGCGCCCCAGTTGAACGCCAGCCCAAGCACAAGCTGCGGCCACCACGTGAAGCGCTTGGCCAAAGGATATGTGAACACGAAAACAAGCGAAAAAACGCCGAGCCAGAAAGTCAGGGGATTGAAGGCGGACAGAACGGCAAACCCCATCAGCAACAGCAGGAAGAGAAAAACCAGCGCCTGCCACAAGGCTATCTCGCCGCTTGCGAGCGGACGGCCTTTGGTGCGTTCAACCTTCCTGTCTATGTCGCGGTCGTAAATATCGTTGACGATGCAACCGGCGCCGCGCATGACCACCGCTCCGGCGGCGAACAGAAGCAGAAAGAAGAGAGCGGGGATTTTACCGCCCGCCAGCGCAACGCCCCACCAGCAGGGCAGAAGCAGAAGCCAGGTTCCGCTGGGACGGTCCAGCCTTATAAGACGCGCGTAAGGCCGCGCCCATGGCGGAAGTTTGCGGTCTATCCAATCGCCTGAAGGAATGTCGGTGTGGCCGTTCGTTCTGCCGCTCATGGGCGCATTATACACGAAGCTTCTCAATCGCCGCCAGCGTGGTTATCATATGGTTCATGGGTGCATACATAATACGTCGGCTTCTGCTCATGATTCCGACCCTGTTCGGGATTATGGTGCTGAATTTCCTTATTGTTCAGGCCGCTCCGGGCGGACCCATAGAGCAGATAGTGGCCAGGCTGCAAGGCAACGCGGTGGAAGCCACGGCCAGGGTTTCCGGCAGCGCCGGCGGAGAAGCCGCCGGCCCCGGCCAGCCCTTGCGCGACAGCAACGCCGCAGCGGCGGTTTCGTCGCGCTATCGCGGCGCGCAAGGCGTGGATCCCGATCTTATACTGGAGCTTGAAAAGCAGTTCGGATTCGACCAGCCGCTGCATGTGCGCTTCATCAAGATGATCGGCAACTATCTGCGCTTCGATTTCGGAAAATCGTATTTCCGCGACCAAAGCGTCATCGAGCTTGTGGCAAGCAAGATGCCCGTTTCCGTATCGCTCGGCCTTTGGACTACCCTGATAGTGTATCTCGTGTCGATACCCCTTGGCATACGCAAGGCGGTGAAGGACGGCTCTCCTTTCGACGTGTGGACCAGCGCCGTAATAATAGCCGGATATGCCGTTCCCAGCTTTCTTTTCGCCGTGCTGCTGATAGTGGTTTTCGCGGGCGGACGTTATCTGGAATGGTTCCCGCTGCGCGGGCTGGTGTCCGACAACTGGAGCGAACTGGACTGGCCGCGGCGTATAATTGACTACTTCTGGCACATCACCCTTCCCGTCACGGCGCTTGTTATAAGCGGTTTCGCCAGCCTGACCATGCTGACCAAAAATTCATTTCTCGACGAAATAAACAAACAATACGTGCTCACCGCGCGCGCCAAGGGACTACCGGAAAACCGCGTGCTCTACGGCCACGTGTTCCGCAACGCCATGTTGCTTGTGATAGCGGGATTTCCTTCCGCCTTCATGGGCGTTCTTTTCACCGGCGCGCTGCTCATAGAAATAATATTTTCACTCGATGGCATGGGCCTTTTGGGCTTCGAGGCCGCCATTAACCGGGATTATCCCGTAATGTTCGGAACCCTGTATTTATTCACGCTGCTCGGACTGGTGCTCAACCTCATAGGGGATCTTCTCTACGTCGCTGTCGATCCAAGAATAGACTTCGACGCGCGGCAAACGTAGAAATCATCGCTGAACCACCACAAACCGCCGCCTGACCGCCGCCGTGACGGCGGATTGCCGCCGCCCCGCGCCGGATTCCGTCCGCCGCTTTCCCATTCGACCTAGGGTCCAGACTCAATTGAGCCACCAGTAAACAGTTGAGATTAGACAGACGGCGTTGAGATAGACAATGGCCGATTTGTCATATCGTGTCGCGATGCGGCGTGCATCTTTCAGGCGACAGAACATG
>Ga0272446_1001127_pt1 | contig 39821 bp, 34 predicted proteins | sample YNPCB0061_FD_194587 | JGI IMG/M metagenome (GOLD analysis project Ga0272446, IMG submission 194587) | Hot spring microbial mat communities from Yellowstone National Park, WY, United States - YNP-CB-006-1 | ecosystem: Environmental > Aquatic > Thermal springs > Hot (42-90C) > Sediment | place...
ACGCTCGTGCTCTCGCCCGTCGCGGTCGCGCTGATCGGCGTGCTGGTGGAACGGCTCCTGTTCCAGCGCTTCTACCGGGCCGACCCGATCCTGTCGCTGCTGCTCACCTTCGGGCTCGCGATGATCGCCGAGCAGACCCTGCGGATGATCTTCGGCGCCCCGCCGCTCTCCTTCTCGATCCCGGTCTGGTTGCGGGGGCAGATCATCCTCGGCGACTTCATCTACTCTCGCTACCGCGCGATGCTGCTGCTGGTCGCCGCCCTCTGCGTCGGCCTGCTGTGGGTGCTCCTGAACCGCACCGCCTTCGGCCGCGTCGTCCGCGCAGGCGTGCAGAACCCCGACATGGTGGGCGCGCTCGGCATCTCGCTTCGCCCCTACATGATGTGGCTCGCCGCGATCGCGATCGGGCTCGCGGGGCTCGCGGGCGTGCTGCTCGCGCCGATCTACTCGATCCACCCGGCGATGGGGCAGGACATCATCACCCCGGCCTTCGTCGTCGTCGTGATCGGCGGGCTCGGCTCGTTCTGGGGCGTCGTCGCAGCGGCGATCCTGGTCGGGCTGGTGAAGGGGCTGACCATCGGCCTCGGCTATCCGCAATGGTCCACCGCCGTCATCTACCTGATGATGCTGCTCGTGCTGCTGTTCCGGCCGCGCGGGCTGTTCGGCGAGCGCATCCAGAGGTTCGAGTAGTGCTGGCCTTCGCGCGCGACCGTGCCTCGCTCGCCGTCGCCGCGGCCGCTCTGGCCGCGCTGCCGGCGGTGATGGGCGCGATCGGCCTCGGCATCACCTCGGCGACGGAGGTGGTGGTGTTCTCGATCGCCTGCCTCGCGCTCAACGTGCTCGTGGGCTGGACCGGGCTCGTGTCGTTCGGGCACGGCGCCTGGTTCGGCCTCGGCGCCTACGCCGCGGCCATCCTCCAGCGCGAGCTGCTGCCCGGGCAGTTCTGGCTGCCGCTCGCGGGCGGGATCCTCCTGGTCACCGCCATCGCCGCCCTGTTCGGCGCGCTCATCCTGCGACGCCGCGGCGTCTACTTCTCGCTGCTGACCCTCGCGCTCGCGGCGATGCTCTACACCGTCGCCTATCGCTGGACATCCGTCACCGGGGGCGAGGACGGGCTCGGCGGCATCGCGCGGCCGACGCTCGCCGGCATCGACTTCGAGCGCGCGGCGAACTTCTACGTGCTCGTCGCGCTGATCGGCTTCGCCGTGGTCTATGCGCTGTGGCGGTTCCACCGCTCCCCCCTCGGCAGCGTGCTCGTCGCCATCCGCGAGAACGAGCAGCGGGCGCGCTTCGTCGGCTACGCGACCAACCGCTACAAGCTCGTCGCCTTCGTGATCTCGGCCTCGCTCACCGCGCTCGCCGGCGGGCTGCTGCTGTTCAACAACCGCATGACGTCGGGCGAGGTGATCTCGGTCGTGTTCTCGGGCGAGCTGCTCGCGATGGTCGTGATCGGCGGCATGCGGTCGTTCCTCGGCCCCGCGCTGGGCGCCTTCTTCTTCGTCATCTTCCGCGACAACCTGTCGCGGGTGACGGAGGACTGGCTGTTCTGGTTCGGCCTCCTGTTCGTCGGCTTCATCGTGTTCTCGCCGACCGGCCTCGTCGGCGTGGCGGAGCGGCTGCTGCGCCCGCTGAGGACGGTGCGGATCGAGGAGGCGGCGATGTCGGCGCGCCGGGCGGGCGGCATCGCGCTCCCCGACTTCCTCCGCCCCTCCCCCCACCCCGCGGGCCCGGTGCTCTCCGCGCGCGGGCTCGAGAAGCGCTTCGGCGGGCTGCATGCGGTCCAGCATGTCGATCTCGCGGTCGACGACCACACGCTGCACGCGCTGATCGGGCCGAACGGCGCGGGCAAGACAACCGCCTTCAACCTGCTCTCGGGCCTGCACCAGGCCGATGCCGGAACGGTGACGCTGCTCGGAGAGGAGGTCGGGGGCCTCGCCCCGGAGGCGCTGACGCGGCGGGGGATCGGGCGGTCGTTCCAGATCACCAACCTCTTCCCGTCGCTCTCGGTGCAGGAGAACATCCGCCTCGCCGTGCAGGCCCGGTCGAGGCACGCCTTCGACCCGTGGACGAACGCGCTCGCGATCGCGCCGGTGAACCTCGAGACGACCGCGATCCTCTCGGTGATGGGCCTCGCCGGCGTCGAGCGCGCGGAAGCCGGCGCGCTCAGCTATGGCGGGCAGCGGCTGCTCGACATGGCGGTGGCGCTCGCCACGCGCCCGCGCATCCTGCTGCTCGACGAGCCGCTCGCGGGGCTCGCCGCCGCCGAGCGCGAACGCGTGGGCGAGCTGATCCGCGCCATCTCGCGCGAGCTGCCGGTGCTGCTCGTCGAGCACGACATCGACCGCGTCTTCCGCATCGCCGACCGGGTCACGGTGATGAACGAGGGCCGGGTGCTGGTGGACGGCTCGGTCGAGGACGCCCGCACCTCGCAGAGGGTCCAGGAGATCTATATCGGCTCGGGAACGCACGCGCTCGCCGAGCGCCCGCGCGCCTCGGCCGCGCGCGAGGAGACGCTGCTCGCGCTCTCCGGCCTCAACGTCCTCTACGGCAAGAGCCACATCCTGCGCGATGTCGGCTTCGAGGTGCGGCGGAACGAGATCGTCGCCCTGCTCGGTCGGAACGGCGCGGGAAAGTCCACCCTGCTGAAGGCGATCATCGGCATCGCGCCGCCCGCCTCAGGCACCGTCACGCTCGCGGGCGAGGCGATCGCGGGCATGCCGGCGGCCGAGATCGCGCGGCGCGGCGTCTCCTACGTGCCGCAGGGCCGCGGGCTGTTCGCCGGCATGTCGGTGAAGGACAATCTCGAGCTCGGCCGGCTCCGGCGCACCGGCCGCGAGGGCATCCGCTGGGACGAGGAGAGGATCTTCTCCGTCTTCCCCCGCATCCGGGAGAGATGGACGACACCGGCAGACTACCTCTCGGGCGGCGAGCAGCAGATGGTCGCGGTCGCCCGCGCGCTTTCGGGCGACACGCGGGTGCTGCTGCTGGACGAGCCGTTCGAGGGGCTCGCGCCGTCGATCATCGAGGAGCTGTTCGAGGCCTTCGACAGGCTCCGGCAGGAGGTGGCGATCGTCATCGTCGACCACCACCTCGACCTCGCGCTCGCCCTGTCGGACAGGACGGTGGCGCTCGAGCGCGGCGAGGTTGTGCATGTCGGGCCCTCGGCCGCGCTCGCGGGCGATCTCGAGCTCAGGCGCAAGGTGCTCTGGCTCTGATCCCGGGCGGAAGGCGAGCTGCCGTGATCCCTCCTGGCGCGGCGCCGCGGCAGGCGGCCCGGAAGTCCGGGCGAGCCCCTACCCTCCCGCGACCCGCCGCGCGACGAACCGCACGAGCGGGCCGAGGACGGGCAGCGTGGCATAGAGCTGGCTGCCGCTGTCCCAGTGGTCGAGATGGGCGGTGACCAGGCCGTCGGGGCCGAGATGGATCTCGCTCATCCCCTCGATCCGCCCGCCCTGCGCCCCCGCGCCCCAGACGAACACCCAGCGGAGATAGCCCGCCTCGATGCCGAAGGCGCGGTCGGTGACGGTGAAGCGCGGGTTCGGCACGCGCTCGAACATGTGCGTCAGCACGCGCTTGAGCGCATCGCGGCCGCGCACGTCCTGGAACGGATCGCGGAAGCGGATGTCGGCCGCGGCGAGCGAGAGCAGGTGGTCGATCGTGCCCGGCCGCAGGCTCTCCCAGGCCGAGCCCCAGGCGGCCAGCGCGGCCGCGCGGGGGTTGAGCGTGGTCGTCGCGGCCATGGCTCACCGACCTGCGGTGGTGCGCCCGACGAGCGGAAAGTACAGCGCGTAGGGGACGATCCTCATGAGCTTGAGGATATACGCGAAGCGGCGCGGGAAGCACACCTCGAACCGGCCGCGGGCGAGCCCGTCGACGATCCGGCGCGACGCGTCCTCGACGCTCATCAGGAAGGGCATGGGGAAGTCGTTGCGGTCGGTCAGCGGCGTCCTGACGAAGCCGGGGTTGACCACGTTGACCATCACCCCAGCCCGGTCGAGATCGAACTTCAGGCTCTCGGCCATCGCGATCAGCGCCGCCTTGGTCGCCGAGTAGGCGATCGCCCGCGGCAGGCCGCGATAGCCGGCGACGGAGGAGACGATCGCCACCTGCCCGGCCCGGCGCGCGATCATCGCCGGCATCACCGCGGCGAGCGCGTTGGCGGTGCCGATCAGGTTCACGGTCACCTGGTTCGTGAAGGCCGCGAGGTCGAAGGTGGCGGCGCTGTCGTGCAGGTAGGTTCCGGCGTTGAGGATGGCGAGCGCGATCGGCCGCCCCGTCTCGGCCTGGACGCGGTGCGCCGCCGCCGCGATCGCCTTCGCATCCGTCACGTCGGCGGGGGCGGCCAGCACCTTCCCGGCCGGCGCCTCGGCCGCGAGCCTCGAGAGCTCCTCCTCCCGCCGGGCGGTCGCGACCACCGTCCAGCCGGCACGCGCGAGGTCGAGCGCGACCTGCCGGCCGATGCCCGAGGAGGCGCCGGTGACCCAGGCGAGCCCGTCCGCCGGGCGGGCAGGGCGTGGCGCGCTCACGCCGCGCGGCTCGTCAGGCGCGGCGCGACGCGGTCGAGGAAGGCCGTCGCCTGCGCCCGCATCGCCGCGACCTTCGCGGGGCTCATGCGGTCCATCGTGCGATACATCTGCGCCATGCGGGGGTTGGCCTCGAAGCGTGCGCGGTTGCGGGCGAGAAAATCCCAGTAGAGCGCGTTGAACGGGCAGGCGCGCGGGCCGGTGGCCTCGCGCACGTCGTGGCGACAGCGCCCGCAGTAATCGCTCATCCGGTCGATGTACCTGCCCGAGGCGGCGTATGGCTTCGACGCCATGATGCCGCCATCGGCATGGATCGCCATGCCGTGGGTGTTCGGCAGCTCCACCCACTCGAAGGCATCGGCGTAGACGGCGAGATACCACTCGTTGACGGCGGCAGGATCGATCCCGGCGAGCAGGGCGAAGTTGCCCGTCACCATCAGGCGCTGGATGTGGTGGGCATAGGCCTCGTCGCGCGTCTGGCGCACCACCGCGTCGATGCAGGCCATGCCGCTGTCGCCCGACCAGTAGAATCCCGGCAAGGCACGATCCGCCCCGAGCGCGTTCAGGGCGGCATAGCCCGGCATCTTCAGCCAGTAGAGGCCGCGGACGTATTCCCGCCAGCCGATGATCTGCCGGATGAAGCCCTCGACCGCGTTGAGCGGCGCCCGCCCGGCCCGCCACTCGGCCTCGGCGCGGCGGCAGACATCGAGCGGGTCGAGCAGGCCGAGATTGAGGCTGGTGCTGATCAGGGAGTGGAACAGGAACGGCTCGCCCTCGGCCATCGCGTCCTGGTAGTCGCCGAAGGAGGGCAGCCGCTGGCGCAGGAAGGCCTCGAGACCGGCCTCGGCCTCGGCAGCGGTGACGGGGAGGGAGAAGCCCCCGAGCGTGCCGAAGTTCGAGGCAAAGCGGCTCGCCACGAGGTCGAGCACCTCGGTGGTGACGGCGTCGGGGGCGAAGCGCGGCGGCTTCGGGACGGCGAGGCCGGCGGGGAGCCGCTTGCGGTTCTCGGCATCGAGGTTCCACGCCCCGCCGACGGGCTCGCCGCCCTCCATCAGAAGCCCGGTGCGGCGGCGCATCTCGCGGTAGAAGAACTCCATCCTGAGCGTCTTCCGCCCCTCGGCCCAGGCGGCGAAGTCGGCGCGCCGGCAGAGGAACCGGCTGTCCTCTCGGATCTCGACCGGAACGCCCGTCTCGACCTCCCAGCCCCGCATGTCCTCGAGCACGCGCCACTCGCCGGGCTCCGTCGCGACGAGCGCGGCGGGGGCGAGGGCGGCGGCGGCGCGCGCCACCTCTCCCGCGAGCGTTCCGGTGTTGGCGGGATCGTCGAGCCTGACGTAGCGCACGCGAACGCCGTCTGCCGCGAGCGCCTCGGCGAAGTGGCGCATCGCCGCGAGCACGAGCGCGATCTTCTTCGGATGGTGCGGCACGTAGGTGCACTCGCCCATCACCTCGGCCATCAGCACGGTGTCGGCCGATGTGTCGAGGCCGGCGAGCGCCGACAGCCCGCGCGAGAGCTGGTCGCCGAGGACGACGCGGAGCGTCCCCGAGCGGGGCGCGCTCATGCCGTGCGCGTGTAGAGGATCACCGAGCCGTCGCTGCGCACGAAGCGGAGGCGCGACCACGACCCGGCGGCGTCGTACCAGATGTCGAGCTCGAGATCGCCCTCGATCCGCCAGCGGGTCGCCGGGATGCTCCGCCCCGCCACCGGGATCGGCTCCTCGCCCATGCGGGTGAGGCGCGTGGCGAGAAGCTTGCCGCCCTGGGTGTCGATCTTCTGCCCGCGCAGGAAGGCGCCGTGCCAGTAGCTCGTCGAGACCGCCTCGAGCGGCGCGACATAGGCGCCGGACTGGGTGCCTTCCACCTCGATGCCGCGCCCGTTGGCGCGCGCCTTCACGGCGAAGGGGGTGCCGTTGTTGTCGGTGGTCGAGTTGATCGAGACGAGCTTGTCGCCGCGCCACACCTCGCTGTTGCGGTGGGTGTAGCGGAAGGCGGTGAGGCCGAGGAACCGAACCGCAAAGTCGATCGCGATCGAGACGCGCACGTCCGCTCCGTCGCGCGCGAAGTCGAGCACGTGGGTGCCGATCGGGCTGTCGTTGCGCGTCACCTGGAAGGCGATCCGGTTTCCTGGGGGGATCGCGGCAAGGCCGGCCCCGGAGGCAACCAGGGCGGGGGCCGCGAGCATCAGCGTGCGTCGATGCAGCATGGTCCTCTCCGTCGTCTCAACCCTTCGTGCGCAGGCTCGACCGGCCGCCATCGACGGCGAAGACCTGGCCGGTGATCCAGCCCGCCTCCGGCCCAAGCAGGAACCGGGCCAGGGCGGCGGCGTCCTCGGGCTCGCCGAGGCGGGGGATCGGATGCTGGGCGGCGATCGCCTTCGCCATCGCCTCATTGCCGGTCAGCGGCGCGGCGATCGCGGTGCGCGTCAGAGAGGGGGCGATGCAGTTCACCCGCACCGCCGGCGCGAGTTCGGCCGCGAGCGCCACGGTCAGCCCCTCCACCGCCGCCTTCGCTGGACCGATCACCGAGTGGTTGGCGAAGCCCGACCGTGCCGCCACCGACGAGAACAACACCACCGCTCCCTGGCCTGCCTTCAGCGGCCCCTCCGCCGCCGCGACCGCCTCGGCCGCCGCCACGACGTTCAGCCTGTAGGCGCCGAGATGGTCCTCGACGGTCGCCCGCTTCAAGGGCTTGAGAACGATCGAGCCGACCGCGAACACCAGCCCGGACAGCGCCCCGCCATGGGCGTCGGCCGCCTCGGCGACGGCCCGGGCGATCGCGCCGGGGGCGAGCACGTCCGCCACGGTCGCCGTCGCGCCGAGGCGGGAGGCGAGCGCGGCGAGGCGTTCCGCATCGCGTCCTGCGAGATGCACGGGGCGGCCAGCCGCCGCAAGCCCCTCGGCGATCGCCCCGCCGATTCCGCCCGTCGCACCGAACACCAGAACCGCCGCCATCGTTCACCCCGCCCCAAGAGGCTAGCAGATGGGGGGAGGGCGCGACGCCGCGTCCCCGCCCACGCAACCGTGAAGCCGCCACCGGCGGGTATGGGCGGAAGGCCGCGTCCGTGCGATGTTCCACCCACGTTCGGACGGAAGGGGACGATCCGGCCACGCCATGCGACAGCTTCTCTTGCTGCGCCACGCGAAATCCTCCTGGGACGACCCCAGGCTGCCGGACCATGACCGGCCGCTCGACAGCCGCGGCCAGCGCGACGCCGCGGCGATGGGCGAGGCGATGCGCCGGCTCGGCCTCTCGCCGGACATCGTCCTCGTCTCCTCGGCGCGCCGGACGCGCGAGACGCTCGCCGCGATCGAGCCGATCGACGGCTCGCCGCTGGTTGACGAGCACGAGGAGCTCTATCTCGCCCCGGCGGAGAAGATGCTGGCGATGCTGCATTCCGTCCCCGAGACGGCCCGCAGCGTGCTGCTGATCGGCCACAACCCCGGCATGCACAACCTCGCGCTCGCGCTGATCGGCCCGGCGGGCCTCGCCAGGGGCGGGCGCGACGCAGAGGCGCTCGGCGAGAAGTATCCGACCGGTGCGCTCGCCGAGTTCGCGATCGCGACACCCTGGTGGGGGCTGGAGGAAGGGGGTGGAAGGCTCGTTCGCTTCCTCTGCCCGAAGGACCTCCCGCCCGGGCATGGCTGAGACGACGCTCGAGCTGGCGCTGCCGCCGGACGGGTCGGCGCGGCTGTTCCGGCACGCCGCGATCGCCCAACGCCCGCGCAGCGCGAGGCTCGCCGCCTCCCTCCACGGCTCGGCCGACGGCGCGCTCGAGGAGGCCGGGCTCGCGGTGATCGTCGAGCGGCGACGGCGCGGCGCGGTGCAGCGCCTGGTGCGCGCCCTGCCATGTGGCGATGCCACCTGGCTGCCGGGCGCGCCGATGCCCGTGCTCGCCGAGACGCTGCTCGCCGAGCCAACCCCCGACCTCGATGCGGTCGCCGCCCATGCCGGCCTGCCTGCGGGCATGATGCCGCTCGGGCTCGCGGAGCTGCACGGGCGCACCCTCGCCGCCGAGGCACGCGGCGTGCGGCTGACGCTGCTCGCCGCCTCGCTGCGCAGCATCGCCGCCGAGCGGCCGGTCGCGCGCGTCACCCTGGCCGGTGAGCGCGCGGCGGTGTTCGCCCTGGCCACCACGCTCGCGGCCGACCTGCCGCTCATGGTTCCTGCCACGAGCCTCGCCGAGGAGGGGCGCGCGCTCAGCCGCAACGGGGCCCCCCGCCCCCTGCGCGACGGCGCGCCGCGCATCCCGCGCGGCGCGACGACGGCGGAGGCCTTCTCGGCGGTGGTGTCGCACCTCACCCTCGCGATGCTTGCCAACGCCCCGGCCGCGCATGCCGGCGAGACGCCCGCCGGCGTGCACCAGATGCGTGTGGCGCTTCGCCGGCTGCGCTCGGCGCTGACGCTGTTCAAGGACCTCGCCGGCCACGATGGCGCCGCCGCCTCGGGCGGGCTCAAGGGGCTCGCCCGATGCCTCGGTCCGGCACGGGACTGGGACGTGTTCCTCGGCGGCCGGCTCGCCGAACTCGCCGCCGCCTTCGCGGGCGACAGCCGGATCGCCGCGCTGCGCGACGATGCCATGGCGGAGCGCGAGGCGGCCTATGCGGCGCTGCGCTCGGCCCTCGATGCTCCGGGCTTCCGGCTGCTCTGCCTCTCGCTCGCTGCCCTCGCGCGCGCCCCGCTCGAGGCGCCGGAGCCTGCGACGGCATTCGCCGCGCGGGCGCTGAACCGCCGGCTCCGCCGCGTGCTTCGCCATGGCGAGGACCTCTCTGGGCTTCCGCCGCCGGAGCTGCACCGGCTGAGGCTCGACGCCAAGCGGCTTCGCTACGCCGGCGAGATGTTCGGCCCGCTCTACGGCGAGCGGAAGTTGCGCCGCTTCCTGCGCGCGCTCGCCGCCGTCCAGGAGGAGCTCGGCCACCTCAACGACATCGCCGTGGCGGCGGCCCTGCTCGCCAACCTGGCGCGCCCCGATGACGCGGACCGCGCCTTCGCGATCGGCGCCGCCGAAGGCTGGATCGCGGCCAAGGCTGACGGTGCCCGGGAGGCGGCCTTCGCCGCCTGGGAGAAGTTCCTCGGCCGCGACCTGTTCTGGGACGGCTGAGCCGGCGCCGCGGTGCCTGACGGCCAGGCCCTCGCCGCGGCTGCCGCCGCGGTCGCATCGGCAGGCCTTGCCGCCGGGTTCCTCTCCGGCCTGTTCGGGATCGGCGCCGGCGTGGTCCTGGTTCCCGCCCTGTCGCTCGTGCTTCCGGTGGTCGGAATCGACGAGGCGGTGCGGCAGAAGCTCGCCGTCGCGACCTCGCTCGCGGCCATGATCCCGACGAGCTGGCTCGGCGCGCGGCAGCACCATGCGCGCGGCGCGCTCGACCTCGGCCTGGTGCGCAGCCTCGCCGCGGCGATGCTCGCCGGCGCGGTGGCGGGAGCGCTGCTCGTGGTGAGGCTGCGAGGCGAGGTGCTGAGCCTCGTCTTCGCCGCGGTGGCCGCCGCCGTCGCGTGCCAGCTCGCGCTCACGGGCGTTGAGTGGCGGCTGCGCGAGCGCTTCCCCGGCGGCGTCGCGGGACAGTCGATCGGCTTCGCGCTCGGGCTCGTCGCGGCGCTGATGGGGATCGGCGGTGGAACGGTCGGCGTGCCCGTGCTCACCATGCTCGGCGTGCCGATCCTGCGCGCCGTCGCCGCAGCCTCGGCTTTCGGGCTGGTGATCGCCCTGCCCGCGACGGCGGTGGTGATGCTGGCCGTGCAGGACCCCGCCATGCCGCCCTTCTCGGTCGGCTATGTCAGCCTGCCGGCGCTCGCCGTGATCGTTCCGTTCTCTATGCTCGCCACGGGCGCGGGCGTGCGCCTGGCGCACCGGCTCCGCCACATCGTGCTCAGGCGCGCCTTCGCCGGCTTCCTGCTGCTCGTCGCGGCGCGCATGGCACAGACGGCGCTGGGATGAGGCGGCTCAAGGGCTCCAGGGCAGGGTGCCCGGCGGCAGCCGCCGCGCGGCCAGACTCGCAGCCCCCATCAGCGCGAGCACGAGCAGGAGCGACACGACCGACACCGCCGCCGCCTGGCCCGCCGCGCCGCCGTCGTTCAGCCCGAACACGACGACGCCGAGCGTCTGGCTGCCCGAGGCGTAGAGCAGGATCGAGAGGGTGATCTCGTTGAGCGCGGTCAGCGCGACGAGGATCGCCGCGGCGGCGCAGGCCGGCGCGAGCAGCGGCAGCGCGATGGTGGCGAGCCGCCGCACCGGTCCGGCGCCGGCGAGCCGTGCCGCCTCCTCGAGCGCAGGGTCGAGCCGCGCCGCAGCGCCCGCCAGCGGCTTGAGCGCGAGCGACTGGAAGCGCGCGAGGTAGGCGATCAGGATCAGGCCGAGCGTGCCGTAGAGCGAGGCGCCGACGAGCGGCAGCGGCCGGAGATAGACGAGGATCGCCGCCACCGCGACGCAGACGCCGGGGAGCGCATAGGGAAGGTCGATCGCGAGCCGCGCCGCCCGCGGCAGCCGCACCCGCGTCATCAGGAGCGCGGTCATGACAAGGATCGCGGCGGATGCGGCGGCGAGCACGAGGCTGTTGCGGAACGCGACGATCGTGTTCCGCTGCACGAACAGCACCGAGACGAAGTTCGCGACCGTCGCCGTCGACGCCGACAGCCTCACGCCCGCCGCCGGCACGAGCGCGGTCGAGACGAGCGCCGCGAGCGGCAGGGCGAGGACGGCGGCGAGGTAGAGCACGAAGAGGGCGAGCAGCGGCCGCGTCCAGGCCCCGAGCGCGAGCGGCGGCGCCGGCGCTGTCGCCCCGGCCGTGACGAAGCGGCGGCCGCGGCGTCCGGCATGCGCCTCGACCGCGAGCGCCAGCGCGGCGAGCGCGGCGAGCAGGAGCGACATCAGCGCCGCCTCCGACAGGCCCGACGGGCCGAGGCCGGCGAGACGCTGCCAGATCACCACGGTCAGCACCGTGTAGCCGGCGGGGATGCCCAGCAGCGCGGCGATGCCGAAATTGCCGATCGCGGCGATGAAGGCGAGCGCTGCGCCGGCTGCCAGAGCCGGGGTGAGCAAGGGCAGGACGATGCCGCCGAGCACGGCCGCCCGCCCCGCCCCGGCAAGCCGCGCCGCCTCGACGAGGCCGGCCGGAAAGCGCCTCAGCCCGGCCATCAGCGTCAGGAACACGAGCGGCGCATGCTGCACGCCGAGCAGGAGCGCGATGCCGCCAGGCGAGTAGAGGGGATGCGGCGTGCCGAGCGGCGGCGCGAGGCCGAGCGCGTTCAGCAGCGCCGAGGAGGGTCCGAGCGCGCTGATCCAGGAGAGGGCGGCGATCTGCGGCGGAACGAGCATCGGCAGCACGAAGAGGAAGGCGAGCGCCCGCCTGCCGGGCAGGGCAGAGAGCCCGAGGGCGAGCGCCGCCGCCGCGCCGACGACGGCGGAGAAGGCCGTCGCGGCCAGGGAGACCACGAGCGTCCGCCATGCCGCGCGCCATACGCGGGCATCGGAGAACACCACGAGGGCGAGGTCGTCCGGCGCCCCGGGCAGCGAGGGCGAGATGCCCTCGAGGGCGAGCCGCGCCATCGGCAGCACCGAGACGGCGCATATCCACCCGAGCAGGAGCGGCAGCAGCAGCCGCTCCGGCCGGCCCCGTGCCAAGGGCGCGCTGATGGCCGATGCGCTACCGGCCGACGCGCTACTGGCCGATCAGCGCGGCGAAGCGGCGCTGCACCGCCTCCGCCTCGGCGAGCGCGCGGCGGGCATCGAGCGGCATCACGCGGATCGAGGCGGGCTCGGGGAAGCCGGCGGGCGGGGCAACGGCCGGGTCGGCGGGCAGGAAGCCCTGGCGGGAGGCGAGCTCCTGCCCCTCGCGCGAGAGCAGGAAGGCGACGAAGGCCTTCGCCGCCGCCTCGTTGCGCGTGCCCGCAAGGATCGCCACCGGCTCGGTGATCGCCGAGACGCCTTCGGCCGGGAACACGAACTGCACCGGAGCGCCCTTCGCGGCCTCGCGGATCGGCAGGTAGTCGATGATCATGCCGAACGCCCGCTCGCCGCCGGCGACGGACTGCATCACCGCGCCGTTGCCGCCGCGCACGGTGAGGCCGTTGCGCGCGAGCCGCTCGAGATAGTCCCACCCCAGCGCGGGGTTCTGCACGATCGCATAGACATGGATCAGCGCCGCGCCGGAGACGGACGGCGAGGGCATGGTCACGAGGTTGCGCGCCCGCGCATCCGCGAGGTCGTTCCAGGAGGAGATCGTCATCGGCGCGCGCGCGTTGCGAACGATGCCGGTGGTGATGAGCTTGGTGCCCCAGTAGAAGCCGTCGGGGTCGACATGCGCCGCCGGCACGCCGGCGCGCGGGGCGTCGGCCCAGCGCAGCAGCCGGTTCTCGGCCTTCAGCGTCTCCATCGTCAGGCTGTCGGCGATCAGCAGCACGTCGGCGCGCGGGTTGCCGGCGGCGAACTCGGCGCGAAGGCGCGGGATCAGCGCGTTGGTGCCGCCGCGCACCCACTCGACCTCGACACCCGGATGGCGTGCCCGGAAGGCATCGGCGGTGCCTTGGGCATCCGCCTCGAGCTGACTGGTGTAGATGACGAGCCTGCCGGACAGTGGCTGCGCCGAGGCTGGCGGGGCCACGGCCAGGGCGGTCATGGGCAGGGCGGCAGCGAGCGTGGCGGCGGCGAGGTGCCGGCGCAGGATCGGGGCGGACATGGTGGGACTGCTCTCCGAGTGGTCAAGTTGGCTGGGCGCCTCTGTAGCCGTGGCGCGCCGGGTGGGGCAGAGTGGAAGCGTGAAGAGTGTGTGACAGCATGCGGCGTCTCGGCAAAGCGGTCCTCGTCGCCACGGCGCTGCTGGTCTCTGGGGGGGACGGCATGGCGTTCGATCTGCAGGGCCACCGCGGCGCGCGTGGGCTCGCGCCCGAGAACACGCTCGAGGGCTTCTCGCGCGCGCTGTCGATCGGCGTGGCGACGCTGGAGATGGACGTGGGCATGACCGCGGAGGGCGTGATCGTCGTCTCGCACGACCCGGTGCTGAACCCGGACATCACCCGCCGTCCGGACGGAACCTGGCTCGACGTGCCGGGCCCGGCGATCCGCGCGATGACGCTCGCCGAGCTCCAGGCCTACGATGTCGGCCGCATCCGCCCCGGCACGCGCTACGCCGCCCTCTACCCCGAGCAGGTGCCGGCCGACGGCGCGCGGATCCCGACGCTTTCGGAGGTGCTGCGGCGTGCGGGGGAGGCGAGCCCGACGGTCCGGTTCAACATCGAGACCAAGGTGTTCCCCGACCGGCCGGGCCTGACGGCGCCGCCCGACGAGATGGCCCGCGCGCTGGCCGACGTGATCGCCGCGGCGGGCATGACCGCGCGGGCGGTGGTGCAGAGCTTCGACTGGCGCACCCTCGCCTGGCTGCGCGAGAACCGGCCCGAGATCGCGCTGAGCTACCTCACCTCGCAGTCGGGCGGCTACGACACGGTCTCGTCGCGGAACGGGCGGCCATCGCCGTGGCTGGGCGGGCTGGACGCGGCGGCGCACGGCAACTCGGCGCCGCGTCTCGTTGCGGCCGCCGGGGGACGGATCTGGTCGCCGAACCACCGCGACCTCACGGAGGAGCGGATCGCCGAGGCGAGGACGCTCGGCCTCGCCGTGCTGCCCTGGACGGTCAACGACGCCGAGACGATGGAGCGGCTGATCCTCTGGGGCGTGGACGGGATCATCACCGACCGGCCCGACATCCTGCGCGCGGTGATGCAGCGGCGCGGCATGGCCCTGCCCCCACCGGCGCCAGCCCCAGCGGCGCCGGCCCCAGCGGCGCCGGCCCCAGCGGCGCCGGCGCGCTGAGCCGCCTCACCCGGCAGGATCGAGGAAGTTGTTGGCCGAGCTCAGGCGGGCCATCAGCGCCTGCATGCGCGGCTCCTCGTAGCCCCTGTCGCGGGTGAGCGCGCCGATCGGGCAGAAGAACTCGTGCGCGTGCGGCACCTGGCCGGTCGCGAAATGGTCGTAGTGGCGATCCCGCAGCCCGTAGAGAACGCGGATGTCGCGCACCGGCAGGGTGAGCGGCGCGGTGGGCTCTGCCCGCAGGATGCCGGTCAGCCGCCAGCGCGGGGTCGGGTCCGTCGGCGAGACCGGCCCGATGAGCCACGGCAGCGGGCAGATCGCCAGCATCGAGTGGGTCGAGGGGGCGAAGCGCGAGCGCTTGTCGAGCAGGTTCTGGAACGACGAGCAGGCCTCTATGGCGACCACGTCGCACCACGGTTCCTCGGCGCTGCCGCCGAACTGGAGCCACATCCCGTCCGGCAGGGTGCGCAGCCTGTCGGTGCCGGGGATCTTCAGGAACGGCGAGGCCGGCGATTGCACCTCCGACGGGCGGGCGCGGAGCGTCGGGGGTGCGGCGCCGCGGGCAGCGAGACCGGGCAGCGATTGGGGCCATTTCCGCAGCTGCTGCCGCACCAGCGCATCGAGAGAAGCGTGTCGCTCCATGAGTCAAGGCTCCCTGTCTGCGACGCATGCCATGGTGTGAATCCTGGGGACAACCCTGGGGAAAATTCAAGCCTCAAGTTCAACCTGGAATAGAATTAACGGTCTGCGCCTCATACGGTGAGTCAGATCGGAACTGATGGAACGTTCACGGCACCACTACCTTCCCGTGCAGGCAGCACAGGTTCAGGCAAAGGGACAAGGCAGTATTTCTCTCGCTGATTCAATCATCTGCATCGTCACTCTCATATTCCATGGAAGAAGGCGAGGCGCGAGACGGAAGCGGAACGACAGACGCCGTTTCCCTCATCGCGTGTGGGTCCGCGCTCATGCGCAAACGGAGGAGCGATTCAACCAGAGCGCGAATTTTGTGTGGATAAGTCTCAGCCGGCGCGATGTGCCGGAGGCGTCATCCGCGTTCGTCGATCTCCGGCACGTCACGCAGCGGCGCGCCTGTGTAGAGCTGGCGCGGGCGGCCGATGCGCTGCGTCGGGTCCTCGATCATCTCCTTCCACTGGCTGATCCAGCCGGTGGTCCGGGCCACCGCGAAGAGCACGGTGAACATGCTGGTCGGGATGCCCATCGCCTTGAGGATGATGCCCGAATAGAAATCCACGTTCGGGTAGAGCTTGCGGCTGACGAAGTACTCGTCGTGCGTGGCGATCCGCTCGAGCTCCATCGCGAGGTCGAGCAGCGGCTCGTCCTTGATGCCGAGCTCGGCCAGCACCTCGTGGCAGGTCTGCTGCATGATCTTCGCCCGCGGGTCGAAGTTCTTGTAGACGCGGTGGCCGAAGCCCATCAGCCGGACGTGGCTGTCCTTGTCCTTCACCTTCGAGATGAAGGCGGGGATGTGCTTCGGGTGGCCGATCTCGGCCAGCATCTTCAGCACGGCCTCGTTGGCGCCGCCATGCGCCGGGCCCCAGAGGGAGGCGATGCCGGCGGCGATGCAGGCGAAGGGGTTCGCCCCCGTGGAGCCGGCGAGGCGCACCGTCGAGGTGGAGGCGTTCTGCTCGTGGTCGGCGTGCAGGATCAGGATGCGGTCCATCGCGCGCGCGAGCACGGGGCTCACGTCGTAGGGCTCCGCCGGCACAGCGTTCATCATGTAGAGGAAGTTCTCCGCGTAGCTCAGGTCGTTGCGCGGATACATGAAGGGCTGGCCGATCGAGTACTTGTAGGCCCAGGCGGCGATCGTCGGCACCTTGGCGATCAGGCGGAACGCCGAGATGCGGCGGTGCTCGGGATCGTTGATGTCGAGGCTGTCGTGGTAGAAGGCGCTCATCGCCCCGACCACGGCGGTCATCACCGCCATCGGGTGCGCGTCGCGGCGGAACCCGTCATAGAAGCGGCGCAGCTGCTCATGGATCATCGTGTGCCGCGTCACGCCGTTGGCGAAGGTCGCCAGCTGCGCCTTGTTCGGCAGCTCGCCGTTCAGCAGCAGGTACGCCACTTCGAGGAAGCTGCATTTCTCGGCGAGCTGCTCGATCGGGTAGCCGCGGTGCAGCAGGATGCCCGCATCGCCGTCGATGTAGGTGATCTTGCTTTCGGTCGCGGCGGTGCCGCCGTAGCCGGGGTCGTAGGTGAAGATGCCGAGCTCGGGATAGAGCTTCCGGATGTCGGCCACGGCCGGGCCGATCGTGCCGGGGATCAGCGGCAGCGTCAGCGACCTGCCGGTGCCGTCGAGCGTGAGGGTGACACTGCCCGGCGCGTTGTGGCCCGGCGTGGCGTCGGCCGCTGGCTTCGACATCTCGTTCATCGCTGTACTCCCTAAACCGCTTCCGCCGGGGCGAGGCGGACGGGCAGGCCGTGTCCGGCGACCGCGCGTGCGAACGCGGCCGAGCATACGCCTGCCGCATGCCCCCACGCAACGTGCGGCAGTGCAGCATGAGCGATGCGTCAGTTGCCGCGGCGCCAGCTCTCGGGCGTCTGGAACCGGCCTTCCCAGAGCCCCTGCCGGCCGGAGCGGGCCTGCGCCTCGGCCAGGCCGTAGCGCGCCTGGCCGCGGCCTCCCTCCGCGACCGCCAGCGCCCAGCCGGCGGCGACCATCGCCTCGGCGAGATCGGTCCCCTCTGCCCGGCAGGTGCCGACGGCGCGGGCGTAGCGGTCACGCCCGACCACGTCGCACGAGACGGCCCGGCGGCGCACCAGCGCGGCCATGTACCGTGCCGCCGCCTCGCCGCAGTCGAACCGCGAGCCGTCTGCCCTCTGGCAGTCCTGCCCGCGCTCGGGAGCGTCGAGGCCCGCAAGCCTGACGGTGTAGGGGCCGAGACGCAGCGTGTCGCCGTCGACGACCCGGATGTCGCCCGGCGCGGCGGCGATGACCTCCGGCAGCCTCTCCTGCCGTGGCGTGGAGGGCGGCGGCGTCTCCGGGACCATGCCGACCCAGGCCGCGACGGCGAGCGCCAGGATGGCGCCGAGCCACCACCGCCCGCGCCCGGCACGCCGCGGCTCGCGACGCGCGAACACCCGCCTCGACCGAAGCCCGCCCCTCACCTCTCCCTGCACCCCGCCGTCTTGGCCACCGGCGCCGCAGGTGCTAGCCCGCAATCGGCGTCGCGGCAAGGCGGAGGGAACGCGGGATGGCGCAGCCCGAACGCGATGGGAGCGCGTTGGGACCGGTGGCGGTGATCGGCACCGGCCTGATCGGCGCGGGCTGGGCGGCGCTGATGCTCGCCCGCGGCCTCGCGGTGCGCGCGTGGGACCCCTCCCCCGGCTTCGGGGACCGGCTTCGCGCCGCCGTCGAAGCCAGGGCCCCGTCCCTCGCCCGGCTTGGCCTCGTTCCCGACCCCGGTCGCCTCTCCTGCCACGACCGGCTCGAGGATGCGGTGGCGGAGGCGGGTTTCGTGCAGGAGAACGCGCCCGACACCGAGGCCGCGAAGCGGCCGCTATTCGCCGCGCTCGACCAGGCCGTGCCGCGTGCGAGCGTGATCGCCTCGTCGAGCTCGGCGCTGACGCTCTCCCCGCTGGTCGCCGACCTTGCGGGGGCGGATCGTTTCGTGCTCGGCCATCCGATCAACCCGGCCGACCTGATGCCGCTGGTCGAGGTCTCGGGCGGGGAGCGAACGGCACCGTCTGCCATCGCGGGCGCCGTCGCGTTCTACCGCGCGCTCGGCAAGCGCCCCGTCGTGCTGCGGCGCGAGATCGCAGGCCACCTCGCCGGGCGGCTCGCCGCCGCGCTCTACCGCGAGGCGGTGGCGCTCGTCGAGGACGGCATCGCCGACGCAGCGACCGTCGACGAGGCGCTCAGAAACTCGATGGGGCTGCGCTGGGCGGCGACGGGGGTTCACCTTTCCTACCACCTCGGCGGCGGCCCGGGCGGGCTCAGGCACTATCTCGACCATCTCGGCCCCGCGCAGGAACGGCGCTGGGCATCGATGCGCACACCGCGCCTGACGCCCGCGCTGAAGGACCGGCTGGTCGCCGAGGTCGAGGCGATCGCCGCCGGCAGGAGCATCGCCGCGCTGGAGGCCGAGCGCGATTCCCGCCTGGCCGCGATCCTCGCCGCGCTTGCCGAGCCGTCGCATGGCTGAGCCGATCATCGGCGTGCTCGGCGGCATGGGCCCGCTCGCGGGGGCGGATTTCCTCGCCCGCCTGACCCTCGCCACGCCCGCCGCGCGCGACCAGGACCATGTGCGCGCGGTGCTCTGGTCGGACCCCACCGTGCCGGACCGCACCGAGGCCGCTCTCGCGGGAGGCCCCTCGCCGCTGCCGGCGATGCTCGCCGGCGTGAGGGTGCTCGAGCGGGCGGGCGCGGGCTGCCTCGCCATCCCCTGCAACACCGCCCATCTCTGGGCGGACGAGATCGCGGCCGCGACCGCCCTGAAGCTGATCCACATCGTCGATGCGGCGGCAGTCGCGCTGGCTTCACGCGGCATCGAGGGCGGAACGGTCGGGCTCATGGGAACGGCTGCGACGCTGCGCCTCGACCTCTACCAGGGGCGGCTCGCTGCGCGCGGCTATGCCTGCCTCGTTCCGGACGAGGCGGAGATGGGAAGCCTCGTCACCCCGGCGATCGCCCGCATCAAGGCGAACGACGTCGGCGGCGCCGCCGCGCCGCTGCTTGCGGTCGCGCGTCGACTGGCCGATCGCGGCGCCGCGGCGGTCGTGCTCGGCTGCACCGAGATCCCGCTCGCCCTGCGCGGCCCGGACGCAGCCGCCTCCGGCATCCTGCTGATCGACACGATCGACGCGCTCGCCCGCGCCGCCCTCGCCTGGGTGCGGCCTCGCTGAGGCTCAGAGAAGAACCAGGGCGAGCAGCGCGGCGGCGAGCGAGACGAAGGCGACGGCGTTCAGGATCCCGACCGCCCGATCCGGTACCGCACCGGAGAGCCGATCGAACAGGCGCCGCGGCGCTGCTGCGCGGACGCTGACGGGTCGATGTGGGACGGCGCGGGCCATGCCGCGCCTAGCGGTGTCGTGCATCCTCGGTCCTCATGGTCTTGGCCGCGTGTCGCGCGGCGGACCGCATCGTGGATGCGTGGAACGTCGGAACCGGACGCAGATCGCGGAGCGGTCGGTCCCGCCCAGTCGCAAGGACAGTTCAGTCGCAGGGATAGTTCAGTCGCAGGCGCAGCCGGGGGTCGGTGCGGTGTCGCGGCGGACGACGTGGTGGTCGATCCACTCGGCGACGAGGCGGCGCGCCTCGTTCACCGACGCCTCGGGGTGGTGGATGCGGTAGAGCGTCGTGCAGGCGCCGAAGGCGGCGAGGTCGTCGGTGCCATGCGCGCGCAGGTCACGATAGGCGGTGACGACGGCCCGCTCGCAGCGCCGCGTGATCTGGCTGAACTCGCGTCCCATTAGGCGACCCCCGCTCGGCGCCAGGCGCCACACCGTCCGACTGCCCGCACCGGACCCTGCGATGCGAGAGAGTTGCGACTCACTCGCAACTTCTTCCAACAGTTATACGGACCTTCCAACGGCCGTTCAATCGTCCCGACGGCCTCATCAGTCGTCGGGGCGCGTTTCGGCGCGCAGGCGCCGCCGGTCAGCCCTGCACGCTCAGCCTTGGGCGACCACCTCGGCGATCGCCTTCCCCACGTCCACGGTGCCGGCCTGGCCGCCCATGTCGCGCGTGCGTGGCCCACGCTCGAGCACCGTCTCGATCGCGGCGACCACCGCGTCCGCCGCTTCCTTCTCACCGAGATGGGCGAGCATCATCGCGCCCGACCAGATCTGCCCGATCGGGTTCGCCACCCACTTGCCCGCGATGTCGGGGGCAGAGCCGTGCACCGGCTCGAACATCGAGGGGTGCTTCTTCTCGGGGTTGATGTTGGCCGAGGGCGCGATGCCGACCGAGCCGGCCACCGCCGGCCCGAGATCGGAGAGGATGTCGCCGAACAGGTTCGAGCCGACCACCACGTCGAACCAGTCGGGGTGCTGGACGAAATGGGCGCAGAGGATGTCGATGTGGAACTGGTCGGTCGCCACACCGGGGTAGCGCTTCGCCGCCTCGGCGAAGCGCTCGTCCCAGTAGGGCATGGTGAAGGTGATACCGTTCGACTTGGTGGCAGAGGTCAGCTTGCGGCGGGGGCGAGTCTCGGCGAGGCGGAAGGCGTAGTCGATGATGCGGTCGCAGCCGATGCGGCTGAACACGCTCTGTTGGGTGACGAACTCGCGCTCTGTGCCGGCGAACATCCGCCCACCGGAGGAGGAGTACTCGCCCTCGGTGTTCTCGCGCACGACGATGAAGTCGATGTCGGCCGGGCCTCGGCCGGCGAGCGGTGTCTTCGCGCCGGGCATCAGCCGGCAGGGGCGGATGTTGGCGTACTGGTCGAAGCCGCGGCGGATGGGGATCAGGAGGCCCCAGAGCGAGACATGGTCGGGCACGCCCGGCCAGCCCACGGCGCCGAGGAAGATGCTGTCGGCCTGCGCGAGCTGGTCGAGCCCGTCCTCGGGCATCATCGCGCCGGTCTTGAGATACCGGTCGCAGGACCAGTCGTACTCGGTGCAGGCGAGCGAGAAGCCGAAGCGCCGCCCGGCCGCCTCGAGCACGCGCAAGCCCTCGGGCACCACCTCGCGGCCGATGCCGTCGCCAGGGATCACCGCGATCCGGTGGGTGCGCGTCGCTGCTGCCATGGCGTCCTCTCCCCTCGTGCGGGCCGGGACGATAGGGGCTCGTCACGGCGCGTCAACGCCGCCCCGGCCTCGGAAAGCCAGCCTCCCTGACTGGACAGGCGCGACTCCGAGACCGGGCAGCGGGCTTCCGCGCGACGGAAGGCGGTCGGCGGGAAGCCCTCAGCCCGTTTCGTGGCGACGGGCGACGCCGGCGAGGCCGAGCAGGCCGAAGCCCAGGAGCGCGAGCGCCGCAGGCTCGGGAACCGTCACCGACGCTGCGGCGACGGCGATGTTGTCGATGTTGATGGACGTCGTCGAACCCGCGACCGGCGGCGTGATCGTGATCACGAGCTTGTCCATCACCGCGGTGGTGCCGGAGGCGATGGCCGTGAATCCGAAGGAGGGAGCAAGGGAGGCAGGTGCGCCGCCCATGAGGCTGTAGACCTGCGCCGCACCGAGAAACCCCGTGAAGCTGTACGTGGACGTGCCGTTGTTGCTGGAGATGTCGAGCCCGTCGAACGTGAAGGTTCCCCCCGTGACCTCGATCGTCGAGACGCCGGGGCTGCCGACGGGGCCCGCGAAGATGGACGGTTCCGGGTTGCCATAGCCTGCCGAGGAGACCCACGTGCCCTGCGTCGCGGTCACCGTGAAGCCGCCTTCGGTGTAGGGCGCCCCCGGGAAGGCGCCGGTCACGCCGCTGAAGGTGATCGCCGCATCGGCGGTCGCCGGCACCAGGATGCCGGCCACGACGACGGCGACCCGGATGCTCCGAAGCCTGTCTCGTACGCTCATTTTCGTCCCTCCATGCCCCGGCACCTTCGAGTCACGTCGCAGGGCGGCCACGCGGGCCGCGCGCGACCCCGTGGATCGAGACATGCAACAAGCACACCACCACGGATGATCGTTCAGTCTCAATGGGTTGGAGCCAAGCCTCCGTACACGCATCTCGACGTGTAAAGCTTTCCGACACGGGATTGTTTCTGCCGTTCGCCGGACATCGCAGTGGGGGATGGTCAGAGGGGCGTCCGCGCACCCGCCGCCGCGGCCTGTGCGGCCTGCACCCGCCGTGTCCACCGCGGTCAAGCTCGGGCCGGCGGGCCTCGCCCCAGCACGGCATGGCCCGTCGGTCCCGCCCGGCCGCCTGCCCGTGCGCCAGAAAGCCGAGCGACTTGAGCAGCTTACCCGGAACTGACGCGGCCCTTTCCGGTTCCATCCGATCGGGCGCTGCTCTAGGCTCCCAGAGAGGTCGGAGCGGGCGGTGCGGTCCTTTCTGCGGAACCTGTTCGATCGCGTCGGGCGCGGCCAGTCGGCGGTGATCGCCGTCCGGTTCGCCGATGGCTCGTCCTGGCGGAACCGCGCGGGCGATCCCGCCGTCACGGTCGTGTTCCGGACCGCCGCCGCGGAGGCGCGCACGCTGCTCCTCGGCTATGTCGGCTTCTTCGAAGCGTATTTCGACCAGCAGCTCGACATCCTCGGCGAGGATGCCGTCGGGCGGCTGATGCGGATGGCCTATGGCAGCGCCTACCGCTACCAGGCCAACCCGATCGTGACGCTGATGCGCCACTGGCGCGAATGGCGCGACGACAACCGCGATGCCGCCGCCGCCCAGGCGAACGCCCGCCGCCACTACGGCCTGCCGCACGCGTTCTTCCGGCTGATGCTCGGGGAGGACTGCCTCTACGCCGAGGGCATCTGGGACGAGGGCGCGACGACGCTCGAGGAGGCTGGGCGGCATCGCTGCGAGATGATCTGCCGCACGCTCCAGCTCAAGCCGGGCGAGCGCCTGGTCGAGGTCGGCTCCGGCTGGGGCGAGATGGCGCTGCATGCGGCCGAGCGCTATGGCGTCGAGGTGGTGAACTATGGGCTCGTGCCGGAGCAGAACGCGGTGATGGCCGAGCGGATCAGGCGGCGCGGCCTCGAAGGGCGCGTCACCATCGTCGAGAAGGACCACCGGGCGCTCCTCGAGGAGAAGGAACGCTACGACAAGTACCTGTCCGTCGGTGTCTACGAGCATGCCGGACGGCGCTGGCAGCCTCTCTGGATCGAGAGCATCGCCGCGGCGCTCAAGCCGGGCGGCATGGGGCTGATCTCGACCACGAGCTACCTCTCCCAGTTCGCCACCGAGTACCTGACGCTGAAATACGTCTTCCCCGGCGGCAGCGTGCCCAGCCTGCCGCGCGCGCTCGAGCTGCTCGACCAGAACGGGCTGCACGTCGTCCGCGTCGACGAGCTCGGCTGGCACTACCAGCGCACCGCCGCCTGCTGGCTCGCCAATGTCGAGGCGCACTGGGACGAGATCGCCGCGCTCGACCCGCGCCGGTTCGACGAGAGGTTCCGCCGCGTCTGGACCTGGTACCTGCACGGGGTGATCGAGGGGTTCCGCCCGGCGGGCGGCGGGCTCAACCTGCACCACATCCTGTTCACCAAGGGCAAGGGGCAGTGGTCGGCCCATGGCGGCAGGGAGCGCGCGGCAGAGCCCGATGGCGGCTGAGCCGGAGGCGCTGCGGCGCGCGCCCACCTCGGCGCTGCTCGAGGCGCTGGTCGCCGAGGCCGGCGGCGCCGAGGTGACGATCGACTGGCTGATCGAGCGGCTGGGCGACCGCGGCTTCGGCATGATGCTGATGCTGCTCGGCCTGGTTGCGATGCTGCCGGGGGTCTCGGCGGCCGCCGCGATCGCGCTGATGCTGCCGGCAGGGCAGATGATGCTCGCCCGGCCGAGGCCGGTGCTGCCGCGGCGGATCGGCGCGCGCGCCGTCGGCATCCGGCGCCTCGGCGGGCTCCTGCGCCGGGTGCTGCCTGCGCTGCGCCTCCTCGAGCGCGGCATCCGGCCCCGCTGGCCGACGCCGTTCGAGACCACCAAGCGGGTGGTCGGGGTGGCGGTGATGGGGCTCGCCGTCGCGCTGCTCACGCCGGTGCCGCTCAGCAACGTGCCGATCGCGCTCAGCCTCGTCCTGATCGCCGTCGCCTACATCGAGGAGGACGGGCTGCTGCTCGCGGCGGCGCTCGTCCTTGCCCTTCTCCTGCTCGGGGGTGCGGCCTTCCTCGCTTGGAGCACGGTTTCGGCTGCCGGGGACGGCATCGGCCTCTGGTGACGCACCGTGCCGGCCACGGAACGGCGGGCGATCAGCCCTCCACGGGCGGGATGGCCTCCGCCAGCCAGCGCGCGATCGCGGCGACGGCCGCGTCCTCGTGCGGCTGGCCCATCACCTGCACGCCCACCGGCAGGCCGCCGACCGCCATCAGCGGCACGGTGACCACCGGCGCGCCGAGGATCGAGCTCATCGCGTTGTAGGAGGGGTCGCCGGTCGTGTGCAGGATCTCGCCCTGGCTGCCGGCTGTGCCGCCGAGCGGCGGCGCGGGGCCGCAGGCGGCTGGGGCGACGAAGCCCTCCACGATCGGCGAGACGGCGGCGAGGCGCGCCCGCGCCTCCGTCCGGCGGCGCAGGAGGTCACGGTAGTCGTCGGTCGTGATCGAGCGGCCGAGCGCCAGCCGCGCCTTCAGCGACGGGCTCACGCCGTCCGGGTGCAGCGCCACCAGGTTCTCGACCGTCCAGCGCATCTCGAAGGCGCACATGGCGTTCGACAGCGCCATGCTCTCGGCGAGCGCCTGCTAGAGCGCGTCGAGCCCCTTGTTCTCGCCGGGGCGGATGAGCGCCACGCCCGCGGCCTCGAGCGCATCGAGCACGCGCCCGAACGCCGCCTGCGTCGCCGCGTCCGTCCTCGGCCAGCCCTCGCCGTGCAGCACGCCGAGCCGCGCGGGCTTCCGCGCCTCGGGCGGGCTCGCGGGGCCGTAGAGGCCCGGGCAGCCGGGGTCGCCGACCGCGCGGCGGGCGATCTCGGCAGCGACCAGCCACATGTCCTCCGCCGCGCCGGCATGGACGCCGACGGTCGAGTGCGACAGTCCCTGCCGCTCGCCGCGGTTCAGCGCCCCCTGCGTCGGCTTCAGCGCCCAGTTGCCGCAGAAGCTCGCGGGGCGGATGACCGAACCCACAACCTGGGTGCCGATCGCCGCCGGCACCATGATTGTCCCTGAACAGCGGCGAGCCCATGCGCGTCGGCATGTCGCGCGTCTCGATCAGGTCCTTGATGCCGATGGGCATGCCGTCGATCGGCGACAGTGGCGTGCCCGCACGCCAGCGCGCGGCGGAGGCATCGGCCGCCTCGCGGGCGCCCGGCTCGTTGAGGCTCACCCAGGCCTGCACCACCGGCTCGCGCGCGGCGATGGTGTCGAGGCAGCGCTCGAGATAGTCGCGCCGGCTGTCGGTTCCGGCGGCAAAGGCAGCGGTCGCGGCATGGAAGGTCAGCGGGCGGAAGCTCGCGGGGCCGTAGCGCTCTTGTGGGGGTGCGTCGGTCATGCCGTCCTCCCTCTCCGGGCGGGAGCCTGCACCGGCGTGGGCGATCGGAGAAGGCCGCGCGCGCGGATCTCTGCGGCCACGCGGCCCGCCTCGTCGAGCCGCTCGCGCTGCTCGCCCTCGAGCGTGTCGCCGAGCGGCGCGGCGAGGCCGGCGGCGACCAGGCTCGCATGGAACCGCGCGTGCCGATGCCCCGCGAGGCCGGGAGGCGACCAGAAGAACACCGGCGCGGCGGTCGCGCAGGCCTCCGACAGCATCGAGACGCTGTCTCCCGTGACGACGACGGCGTCGGCGAGGCCGAGGAAGCCGGCATAGGGGTTGTCGCCGCAGTCTCCGAAACGGTGCAGGAGGTGCGGCACCGCCCCGAGCCCTTCCGCCAGCGCCTCCTCGGCCGCAGCGCCGGTGCGCCGGCTCGTGGTCGCGAGCACCGAGCCGCCTGCCTCGACCGCGAGCGCGGCGACGCGCGTGGCGAGGTCGCGCGCGAGGGCGGGCGGGAGCCCCTCGGCGCGGACGGGGCCGCCGACCAGCAGCGCGACGCGGGGCCGCGGCAGATGCGCGACGCGCAGGGCCCAGGCGTCGGCGGCCTGCGCGAGTGCCGCGGCGGTGACGCGGTGGGGAGCGCCGATGACCTCGATCACGTTCGGCGCAGGCTGCGCCCGGTCGTGCCGGGGGATGACGAGCAGGTCGAACCGCCCGGGCGCGACGCCTGGCCGCATCACGTGCACGAGCCGCGCGCCCGCCCGCCGCTTCAGCCACAGCGCCACCGGAGCGGCCCGGCGGCCTGCGGCGATCACGAGGCGCGGCCAGGGCGGGGCGAGCGACGCCTTCGCCTCCGGCGTCAGCCCCACCAGCGAGCCTCCGGGCAGCAGGTTCGGCAGCCGCGCGAGCGCGGTCCAGCCGAGCCGCTTGATCGCGAAGGGCAGGCCGAGCCGCTCGGCGAGCCCGAGCGCCTGCGCCGCCGTGCCAGCGCGCGGGTCGGCCAGCACCCACACCGGGGGAATGTCGGCCGGGCTGTCGTCGGTTGTCGCGCTGCTCACGCGAGGCTAGGTAGGATCGGCAAACGAGGGAGCCTCCGCCGCATGTCAGACCGCCACGCCACCGTCTGGGACCGCGATGCGGCGCTGATCGCCGCACGCATCCTGCTCGACATCAAGGCGGTGAACTTCCGGCCGGAGGAGCCCTACACCTTCACCTCCGGCTGGAAATCCCCCGTCTACATCGACTGCCGCAAGATCATCTACTTCCCCCGCGCCCGCGCCAAGATCTGCGACCTCGCGGTGGAGAAGATCGGCCGCAACGTCGGCTACGAGACCTTCGACGTGGTGGCGGGCGGCGAGACCGCCGGCATCCCCTTCGCCGCCTGGATCGCCGACCGGATGCTGACGCCGATGGTCTATGTGCGGAAGAAGCCGAAGGGCTTCGGCCGCAACGCGCTGATCGAGGGCGACGTGCCGGAGGGCCAGCGCACCCTGCTCGTCGAGGACCTGACGACCGACGGGCAGAGCAAGATCCGCTTCGCCCAGGCGCTGCGCGACGCCGGCGCGGTCGTCAACCACACCTTCGTGGTGTTCTTCTACGGCGTGTTCCCCGGCTCCTTCGAGACGCTGCGGGCCATGGACATCGGGCTGCACCATCTCTGCACGTGGTGGGACGTGCTCGAGGTCTGCCGCACCAACCCCTATTTCAGCGACGAGGCGCTCGCCGAGGTGCGGCGGTTCCTCGACGACCCGGTGACCTGGTCGCGCTCGCGCGGCGGCATCGGCTCGGCTGCCGAGGCGCGCGCGAAGGAAGAGGCGTGAAGGGCGCACTCGCCGCCGGGCTGCTCGCGGCGGGGATTGCCGCGGGCACGGCGCATGCCCAGCAGCGCGATACGCTTACGATCGGCATCACGCAGTTCCCCTCCACCTTCCACCCGTCGATCGAGACCATGGCGGCGAAGAGCTACATCCTCGGCCTCGCCCGCCGCCCCGTCACCACCTACGACGCCGACTGGCAGCTTACCTGCATGCTCTGCGTGCGGCTGCCGACGATCGAGAACGGCGACGCCGTGCCCGAGACAGCGCCGAACGGAAACCCGGGCATCCGTGTCACCTACCGCCTGCGCGAGGACGCGGCGTGGGGAGACGGCACGCCGGTGACGGCCGACGACATCGTGTTCGCCTGGGAGGCGGGGCGAGAGCCGCTGACCGGCATGGGGCCCGCCGAGCTCTACCGCTCACTCCACCGGATCGAGGTGATCGATCCCCGCACGCTGACGCTCTATTTCGACAAGCTCACCTTCGCCTACAACGCCATCAACGACCTCAACCCGCTTCCCGCCCGGCTGGAGCGGCCGATCTGGCGCGAGGATGCGCGCGCCTACCGCACCCGCACGCTGTATGACCGCGAGACGGCCAACCCCGGCCTCTGGAACGGCCCCTACCGCATCGCCGCGACGCAGGCCGGCGCCTCCGTCACGCTCGAGCGCAACCCTGCCTGGAAGGGCCCCGCTCCCGCCTTCCGCCGCATCGTCGTCCGCACCATCGAGAACACGACCGCCCTCGAGGCCGCGCTGCTCGCAGGGCAGATCGACATGATCGCCGGAGAGCTCGGCCTCTCGCTCGACCAGGCGCTCGCGCTCGAGAAGCGCGCCGCAACCCGGTTCCGCTTCCACTTCCAGCCGGGCCTCGTCTACGAGCACATCGACCTCAATCTCGACATGCCCGCGCTCGCCGACCTGCGCGTCCGCCGCGCGCTGCTGGCGGCGATCGACCGACGCCAGATCGTCGAGCGCCTGTTCGAGGGGCGGCAGCCGGTCGCGCGCAGCTTCGTCAACCCGCTCGACTGGATGGCCGACGACACGATCCCCGCGACCGGCTTCGACCCCGCACTCGCGCGGCGCCTGCTCGACGAGGCGGGCTGGGCGCCGGGGCCGGACGGCATCCGCCGCAACGCCGCCGGAGAGCGACTCTCCTTCGAGCTGATGACCACCGCCGGGAACCGCTCGCGCGAGCTCGTGCAGCAGGTGCTGCAGGGGATGTGGCGGCAGGTGGGGGTGGAGATCCGCATCCGCAACGAGCCGCCGCGCGTGTTCTTCGGCGAGACCGTCTCGCGCCGGCGCTTCCAGGGCATGGCGCTCTTCGCCTGGATCTCCTCGCCCGAGAACGTTCCGCGCACGATCCTGCACTCGACCGAGATCCCGACCGAGGCGCGCAACTGGTCGGGCCAGAACTACACCGGCTTCCAGAACGCCGAGATGGACCACCTGATCGAGGCGATCCCGCTCGAGCTCGACCGCGAGAAGCGCCGGCCGATGTGGCGGCGGGTGCAGGAGATCTACATGGCGGAGCTGCCCGTTCTGCCGCTGTTCTTCCGCTCCGACGCGCACATCTGGCCCCGCTGGCTCGAGGGCGTCCGCCCCACCGGCCATCTCGCGCCCTCGACGCTCTGGGTCGAACAGTGGCGGGTGGCGCAGTAGGCGCGGCGTGCTGAGGCTGCTCGCCGGCCGGCTCGCCCAGGCCGCGGCCACCCTCGCGATCCTTTCCTTCGCGACCTTCCTGCTGATCGGGCTGATGCCCGGAGACCCGATCGACCTCGCGATCGCCGGCGACCCGCGGCTCGGCGCGGAGGATGCCGCGCGGCTGCGCGCCCTGCACGGGCTCGACCGGCCGCTCGTCGCCCGCTACCTCGCCTGGGCCGGCGGCGCGCTCGAAGGGCAGTTCGGCTTCTCTCGGCTCTACGCCAAGCCGGTGGCCGAGGTGCTGGCCGATGCGCTCGTCGCCTCGCTCGCGCTCCTCCTCCCGGCGACCATCCTCTCGGCCGTGATCGGCGTCACGCTCGGCGTGCTCGCCGCGCGCAGGCCGCGCTCGGGGCTCGACTACGCGGTGAACTTCGTAGCCTTCGCGGGCGTCTCGCTGCCCTCGTTCTGGCTCGGCATCCTGCTGATCATCCTGTTCGCGGTGACGCTCGGCTGGCTTCCCGCCGGCGGCCCGCCCGACGAGCCGACGCTCGCCTCGTGGCTGCGCCACCTCGCCCTGCCGATGGTCACCCTCACCGTGCTCGGCCTCGCCGCCTATGCGCGGCAGGCGCGCGCGGCGATGCTCGAGGCGCTGGCCGACCCCTGGATCCGCACCGCCTACGCCAAGGGTGCGCCCGAGCGCGCGGTGGTGCTGCGCCACGCCTTCCCGAATGCCGCCGTGCCCGTCATCACCGTCGCCGCGCTCGACTTCGCGACCCTCGTCTCCGGCGCGCTGGTGACGGAGGCCGTGTTCGCCTGGCCAGGCATGGGCAAGACGATCTACGACGCGATCCTCGGCAACGACTACAACCTCGCCCTGCTCGCGCTCCTGCTCTCGGCCGCCGTCACGCTCGCGGCGAGCCTGGTCGCCGATCTCGCGCAGATGGCCATCGATCCGCGGGTGCGGACGTGAGCGGGCGGGCCTGGCGGCGCTTCCTCGGCCATCATGCGGCGGTCGCGTCGGTGCTCCTGCTCGGGCTGATCGCCGCAGCCGCGCTGGCCGCGCCGCTGATCGCCGCGGCGCTCGGGCATGACCCGTTCACGCCCGACCTCTTCAACCGCTACGCGCCCCCCTCGCCCGGACACCCGCTCGGCACCGACGAGCTCGGGCGCGACCTCCTGCTGCGGCTGCTCTACGGCGCGCGCGTGTCGCTCGCGGTCGGGCTGGTCGCCGCGCTCGTCTCCGCCGTGATCGGCACCTGCGTCGGCCTCGCCGCCGCCTGGTTCGGCGGCGCGGTCGATGCGCTCCTGATGCGGCTGGCCGACGGGCTGCTGGCGCTGCCGTCGCTGCCGCTGCTCATCGTGCTCGCGGCGGTCGATCCGGCCCGGCTCGGCCTGCCGCGCGGGGCGATGTGGTTCGACCTCGCGCGCATCGTCGCCATCATCGCCGTGTTCGGCTGGGTGAAGGTGGCGCGCCTCGCCCGCGCCTCGGCGCTCTCCATCCTCCGGCGCGACTATGCGCGCGCGGCCGTCGCGCTCGGCGCCTCGGGCGGGCGGGTGCTGTGGCGGCACGTCGCGCCCAACCTCGCCGCGCACGTCACGGTCGCCTCGACGCAGACGGTCGGCGCGGTGATCCTGCTCGAGAGCGTGCTCTCCTTCCTGGGCTTGGGCATCCAGCCGCCCACGCCGTCCTGGGGCAACATGCTCGCCGGCGCGCAGGAACTCGTCTTCGCCGCACCCATGGCGGCGGTCTGGCCGGGCCTGATGATCTTCGCCACCGTGGTCGCGACCAACTTCATCGGCGACGGGCTCGCCGACGCGCTCGATCCGCGCGCCGAGCTGCGAAGCGCATAGCCGACCAATAAAAAAAGGCCCGCCATGCGGCGGGCCTTTGGGAAGGTTCCGGGATGGCTTCCCCTTCAGGGGCCTCGGGGTCGCGCGGACCAGCCATCCGCACGGCACCGTATACCCCCTGGCAGGGAAGTCAAACGCACGCGGTCACGTGCCGACGACGCCGCCGCCCTTCTTCACGATGGCGATCACCGATGGCCGCGGTGGCACGCCCTCGGCGAAGTCCGGCCAGCGCGTCGACGGCGTCTCGAAGGTGGAGCCGGCCTCCTCGCCCGGGTGCTGGATGGCGAGGAAGAGCGTGGTGTTGTCGGGCGTGAACAGCGGGCCGCACACCTCGGCCCCGCGTGGCGCCTGGTAGAACAGCTTCGTCAGCGCGCGCCCCGTGCCGGCGACGTCGGCGGCATAGACGCCGTCGGCCACGCCCGCGGCCACGGGCGCGCCGTCGGTCGCGATCCAGATGCGGCCCTTGGCGTCGAAGGCGCAGTTGTCCGGGCAGGAGAGCCAGCCATTGGCCGAGGTGGCGCGGTGATAGCGCGCGCCCGCGTCGATGCCCGGCTTGCCGGCGACGAGGAAGATCTCCCACCGGGCCTCGGGGGAGGCGTGATCGACGTTCGGCGTGCCCGCGCCCGGCGGGATGATCTCGATGACGTGGCCATGCGCGTTGTTGGCGCGCGGGTTGGCGCGGTTGACCTGCGCCTGCTGCCGGCGGGTGTTGTTGGTGAGCATCACGTAGACCCGGCCGTTCGCCTTGTTCGGCTCGACGTCCTCCGGCCGGTCCATCGGCGTCGCCTGCAGGAGGTCCGCCGCGAGGCGGGTGTTGAGCAGCACATCCGCCTGGCTCGCGAAGCCGTTCGCCGCCGTGAGCGGGCCCTGGCCATGCACGAGCGGCAGCCACACGACCTTGCCGTCGTCGTGGAACTGCGCGACCGAGAGGACACCGTCATCGAGCAGGTCGCGGTTCGCGGCCGGGTTGTTCGCGTCCCAGGGACGGTTGGTGACGAACCGGTAGACGTAGTCGAACCGCTCGTCGTCGCCCATGTAGATCACCACGCGGCCGTCGCGGTTCACCACGTGGTGGCAGCCCTCGTGCTTGAAGCGGCCGAGCGCGGTGCGCTTCACCGGAACCGAGTTCGGGTCATAGGGGTCGAACTCGACGACCCAGCCGAAGCGGAACGGCTCGTTCGGCTCCTTCTCGACGTTGAACCGGTCGATGTGGTTGGCCCAGCCGTACCAGCTCTCGGCCGAGATGCCGTAGCGCTTGAAGCTCGCGGCATGCGGCGTCTTCTCGGGGTCGCCGCCGAAATAGCCGTTGAAGTTCTCCTCGGCGATGAGAACCGTGCCCCAGGGCGTGTTGCCGCCGGCGCAGTTGTTCAGCATGCCGCGCACGCGGGTGCCGGTGGGGTCGTAGCTCACCTTCATCAGGTCGTGCCCGGCGGCGGGCCCGCTGATGCGCATCTCGGTCTCGCCGGTGATGCGGCGGTTGAAGCGGCTGTCGCGCACGTACTGCCAGGTGCCGTTCACCCGCCGGATCTCGACCACCGAGGCGCCATGCGCTGCGATCTCGGCCTCCGACTGCGCCTTCGTGACGCGCGTGCGCGCCGCGCGGCCGGAGCCGAGGCCGGCGAAGATCAGGCCGGTGTTGGTGTACTCGTGGTTGACGACGAGCAGGCCGTGGTCGCTCGCGTTGCTGCCCTTCGGCAGCGGGAAGTAGTCCAGATAGTCGCAGTTGTAGCCGAACTGCAGGTTCTGGGACGCGGCGGTGACGGTCTTGGGGTCGTAGGCGGGCCCGCCGTTGACGATCGGGTCGCCCCAGCGGATCACGGTCTGGATCTCGTAGCCCTCGGCGACCGCGTCGCGCTCGCTGTACTGGTGGGCGAGCTCGGTGAAGGTCAGCGTGCTCGGGCCGGCCGCCTGCGCCTCGGCGACGTTGGCGACGGAGGCGAGGAGCTGGTCGGCGAGAGCGAGGCCTGCGGCGGCGCCGACCACGCGGGCCATGGCGTCGCGCCGCGAGAGGCGGCGGGCGATCAGCGCGCCGATCGGCGTCTCGGCGGACGGATTCGAGCCGATGTCCTCGGAGGCGTCGATCATCACCTCGTCGTCGCCCCGGGGGGCGGCAGCGTGTCAGGCATGGGGTGCTCCCTTCGAGTGTCGTCGGCCTCGGCCGCTCCTGCCCGTGGGCAGGCGGCGCCGGGCGGGACTGATACAACAGCAGCGTGCAGCGTCGGTGACGTCTCGATGACAGTGCGGTGATGGCTCCGGCTCAGGCGCCGAACACGAACCGCGTCCCGGTCGAGGAACTGCTGCCCGTGCACGCTCTCGCAGTGGAGCGACGGGCCCCGTTCGCTCTCAAGCGTGTGGCGCGACGGCCGCCCCGGCGCGGCGGCGACGCGGATGCAGAACACGCCGCCGCCCATCATCGCCCCGAACGAGCAGAGACCCGCCCGGAGCATTCCCCGGCGAGATGCAGGACGACCCGGCCAGCGCTGCCACCCGTCATCGCTCCCTCCTCGGAGCCGTTCCGCCGAGGCACCGGAGGCGGGGTTGCCCTCCCTTGGGCTCCCTCCGGTCACGTCGATCCGGCCGCGTCACGGTCATCCACCGCGGGCGGGGCGGTCACGGTCAGCCGCCCACCTGGCCTCCGGCGGCGCGGGAGAGCGCAATCACCGTCGAGCGCGGCGGTTCGCTCGGCCGGAAATCCGGCCAGCGCGTCGCCGGCCGCGTGAAGTCGGCTCCCTGCTCGAAGCCCGGCGTGCGCACAGCGGTGATGAGGCTCGTCGCGTCGGGCGACAGGGCGATGCCGCCGATGCGCGCGGCGAGCGGCGCGGCATAGGCCTGGGCGAGCACCGCCCGTTGCGCGCCCGCGGCCGTTCCGCAGACGAACACGCCGTCGGCGATGCCGGTCGCCCGCTGCAGGCCCGGCGTGGCGTTGCCCTGCGCGGTGCCGATCCAGAGCCGGCCGCGCGGATCGAGCGCGAGAGCCTCTGGTGCGGCGAGCCAGACGCGCGTGCCGGCGCCGTAGCGCGCGCCCGAGGTCGGCTGGGCCGGGTCCCCGCCGAGGATGAGCATCGCGCCATCCGCCTCCTGCGCCGCGTGGTCACGGTTGGCGGGAATGATCTCGGCGACGTGGCCCCAGGTGTTCACGGGGCGCGGGTTGAGCAGGTTGGTCCGCCCCACGCCGCGTGACGGGTTGCCGCGGCAGGCGAGGAACACCCGGCCATCGGGATGGACCGCGATCCCGGCCGGGCTGTCGAAGGCGGTGGCGCCGGCCGCCGTCGCCGCCGCGCGCATGTCGAGCAGCGTCTCCGGCGCGGAGGTCAGCGACACCCACTCGAGCCGGGAGGTGCCGACCCGGGCAACCGCGAGCGTGCCCTCGTCAAGCAGGTCGGCGTTGGCCGCGCGGTCGGTCGCATCGACGGGCCGCGCCGAGACGAAGCGGTAGAGATACCCGTCCGTGCGCGCCTCGCTCATGTATGCGACGAGCCGGCCATCGCCCGCGATCGCGCAGGCGAGGCCCGATTTCGGGAACCGTCCGAGCGCGGTGCGCTTGACCGGAACGGAGGTCGGCTCCAGCGGATCGAACTCCACCACCCAGCCGAAGCGGAGCGGCTCGTTGGGGTGCGCGAAGCGCTCCCCGAGCGACCGCCAGGCGAGCAGCGTCGGCGCCGCGTCGCCCTCGCCGAGGAGGATCGTGCCCCACGGCGTCGCGGTGCCGCCGAAGGGGGCGATGATGCCGCGCACCGCAGCGCCGGCCGGGTCCTCGGCGGTGCGCTGCCGAACGTTGCCCGCGAGCGGCCCGCCGATGCGGCAGAGCGTCGTCGCCGTCAGCCGCCGCGCCTGGAAGCCGCCATCGGCGATCACCCAGCGGCCACCCTGCGCGACGAGGTTGACGACGCTTGCCCCGACCGACGCCGCCTCGACCGCGGGGTTGGGGCGGAGCGAGGGGAACATCATCGCCGGGTCGGCCGAGGGATGGGCGACGACGAGCACGAGCCGCGCGATGCCGTCCGCCGCCGGCGGCGGCGGCACCGCCGCGACCGTCACCGCGTCCCAGCCGAACTGCCCGGCGGCTGCGGCGGCGTCCGGGACGTTCGGGTTCCAGGGCGCTGCGTCGAAGGCCACGCGGTCGCCCCAGCGGATCAGCACGTCGCGGCGGTAGTTGCGCGAGACGCGGTCGTCCAGCGCGACCGGCTGGGAGACGTCGGCGACGTCGGAGACGACGCTCTGCGCCGCCGCCGGAAGGGCGGCGAGGACAGGCAGCGAGGCGAGCAGGGCGCGGCGCGTCGTTGCCATCACGCAATCTCCTGGATGCCCGGGATCTCCCGAATGCTCGGGGGCTCGTGCACGCGCACCGGCGGCGGCGCGCCCGGATACCGCTCGATCTCGACGAGGCAGGACTGCGCCACGGGCCCCTGGCCGAGCCGGGAGGTGCCCTCGTCGCGCGTGAGCACGTTCGGGTTGCCGTGCACGCAGAGCGCGCCGGGCTCGCCCGGAACGGCGGGGTCCATCCACGCGCCCGTCGCCATCGCGACGACGCCCCGCAGGATGCCGTCGCTGACCACGACGCCTGCGAGGCAGGCGCCGCGATCGTTGAAGACGCGCACGATGTCGCCGGTGGCGAGCCCTCGTGCGGCGGCGTCCGCCGGCCCGATCAGGATCGGCTCACGCCCGCCGACCTTCGAGGCGAGGCTGACGCGGCCCTGGTCGAGCTGGCTGTGCAGCCGGGTGGCCGGCTGGAAGGAGAGGAGATGCAGCGGGAAGCGCCGTGCCTGGGGCGCGCCGAGCCACTCCTTCGGCTCCATCCACACCGGGTGGGCGAGGCAGTCGTCATATCCGAAGCCGCCGATCGTCTCCGAGACCAGCTCCACCTTGCCCGAAGGCGTGTTCAGCGGGTTCGCCTCCGGATCGTTCCGGAACCCCTCGAACAGGACGAAGGGCCTCTCGGGGGCGGGAAGCTCGATGAACCCGCGGGCCCAGAACCCGTCGAAGTCGGGCGTCTCGAGGCCAGCGCGCGTCCAGGCCGCGCGGGCCTGGTCGTAGAGATGCCGCAGCCAGGCGGCCTCGTCGCGCTGCTCGGTGAAGGCCGGGCGGCAGCCGAGCGCGTCGGCGATGTCGGCGCAGATCGCGAAGTCGTCGCGCGCCTGCCCTTGCGCGGGAACGGCCTTCTTCATCGCCATCACGTGCCGGTCGCGCGAGGAGGCGCCGATGTCGTTGCGCTCGAGCGTCGTCGTCGCCGGCAGCACGATGTCGGCGTGCCGGGCGAGCGTGGTCCACCACGGCTCGTGCACCACGATGGTCTCGGCCCGCGCCCAGGCGCGCAGCAGGCGGTTGAGGTCCTGGTGGTGGTGGAACGGGTTGCCGCCGGCCCAGTAGATCATCCGCGTGTCGGGATAGACGATGCGCCTGCCGTTGTACTCGCAGACGCCTCCGGGGTTCTCGAGCATGTCGGTGACGCGCGCGACCGGGATCCAGAGCCCCGTCGGGTTCCGCCCGGTGCCGAGCTGCGGGACCGGCAGCTCCATCCGCGGGTTGCCGACGCCGTTGATCGAGCCGTAGCCGAAGGCGAAGCCGGTGCCGGGGCGTCCGATGCCCCCCGTGATGGCGGCGAGCGCCACCGTCATCCAGTAGGGCTGCTCGCCACGATCCTGCCGCTGGATCGACCAGGCGGCGGTGATCATCGTGGGCTTCGCCGCCATCTCCGCCGCCAGAGCGCGGATCGTTGCGGCATCGATGCCCGTGATCGGGGCGGCCCAGTCGGGCGTCTTCGCGACCTGATCCGCCTCGCCCATGACGTAGGCTCGCAGCTTCTCCCACCCGGCGCAGTGGGTGGCGAGGAAGGCGCGGTCCTCCTGCCCCGCCGCGACGATGGCCTGCGCCAGCGCGAGCATGAGCGCGGTATCGGTGCCGGGGCGGATGGGCAGCCACTCGGCGCCGAGCCACTCGGGCGTGTCCTGCTTCAGCGGCGAGACGTTGACGATGCGCAAGGGCGAGCCGGCCGCCTCGCGCAGCCAGCGGCGGTACTGCCCCTCGCCCGCCCCGCCGGCGCAGACCTCGCCGTTCTTCAGCGGCAGCCCGCCGAAGCACACCATCAGCTTCGCGTTGGCGATGATCGAGGGCCAGTCGGTCGCCGGCCCCTGGATGCAGTCGTTGGTGCCGACGACGTGGGGCATCAGCGTCATGCCGGCGGCGTAGCTGTAGTTGGTCACCTGCCCCGTGAATCCGCCTGCGGCGTTCAGCATGCGCTGGAGCTGGGTGCGGGCGTGATGGAAGCGCCCAGCAGACGACCACCCGTAGCTGCCGCCGAAGATCGAGGCGTTGCCGTGGTCGCGCCGCACCCGGTCGATCTCGCCCGCGACGAGGCGGATCGCCTCGTCCCACGAGACGGGCACGAAGGCCTCGCCGCCGCGCAGGCTCCCGGCCCGGGCCCCCTTGAGCCAGCCGGCACGCACATGGGGCCGGTCGATTCGCGAGGGGGCGTGGACGATGTCGGGGACGCTCCCGATCAGCGTTCCGGGAAACCGGTCACCGGCGAAGGGGCGGACGGCGGCGACGCGCTGATCCTCGACGAGCGCGTCGAAGGCGCCCCAGTGGCTCGCGTGGGGAACGGCGGTGACGGTCATGCTGGCCCTCGCTCTCTGCCCAGCGTGTTACACCGGCAGGGCTGGGCCGGCCAACAGCCGGGGCTGACGCCTGCGCGAGGCTGGAGTGCCATTTCCGTGAGGCGGGAGTGCGGAGCCGGGGTTCCGCGAGCCCGATCAGGCGCCTAGGATGGCGCAACCGAGGAAGGAGAGCCCCATGACCCCGCCGCCCCCGGGCAACAGCGCCGCCGCACGCGACATCGCCTCCGTGCTCCACCCCTACACCGACCTCAAGGCCCATCTCCAGAACGGGCCGCTCGTGATCACGCGCGGCAAGGGCGTGCGCGTCTATGACGAGGCGGGCAAGGAATACATCGAGACGGTGGCCGGCCTCTGGTGTGCCGCGCTCGGCTTCGACAACGAGCGGCTCGTCCAGGCCGCCGTGAGGCAGATGCGGGAGCTGCCCTTCTATCACGCCTTCACCGGGCGGTCGCACGAGCCGATGATCCGGCTCGCCGAGATGCTGCTCGAGCGCGCGCCGGCCGCGCACGGGGGCCGGATGAGCAAGGTGTTCTTCGCCAACTCCGGCTCCGAGGCCAACGACACCGCGATCAAGATGATCTGGTACGCCAACAACGCCTGGGGGCGGCCGCACAAGAAGAAGATCATCGGCCGCGTGCGCGGCTATCACGGCATCACCATCGCCTCGGCCTCGGTCACCGGCCAGGCGGCCAACCACAGGGCGTTCGACGTTCCCCTGCCGGGCTTCATCCACACGATGTGCCCGACCTTCTACCACGCGGGCCTTCCAGGCGAGAGCGAGGAGGCCTTCGCCGCCCGCTGCGCCGAGGAGCTCGAGAAGCTGATCCTCGCCGAGGGGCCGGAGACGATCGCTGCGATGTTCGCCGAACCGATCCAGGGAGCGGGCGGCGTCGTGGTGCCGCCGCGCGGCTACTTCCCCGCCATCCAGAGGGTGTTGCGGAAGTACGACATCCTGCTGGTCGCGGACGAGGTGATCTGCGGCTTCGGGCGCACGGGCAACTACTGGGGCAGCCAGACCTACGACATCGAGCCCGACATCCTCGTCTGCGCCAAGGCGCTCTCCTCCTCCTACCTGCCGATCAGCGCCGTGATGGTGAACGAGCGTGTGTTCGACGGGCTCGCCGCCAAGAGCCACGAGATCGGCACCTTCGGCCACGGCTTCACCTATTCGGGCCACCCGGTGCCGGCCGCCGTCGCGATCGAGACGCTGACGATCTATGACGAGATCGACATCGTCGGCCACGTGCGCGAGGTGGGCGCGCATTTCCAGGCCGAGCTCCGCCGGCGGTTCCAGGACCACCCGCTGGTCGGCGAGGTGCGTGGCATCGGCCTGATCGGCGCGGTCGAGCTCGTCGAGGACAAGGAGGCGCGGCGGAACTTCGACCCCGCCCGGAAGGCCGGCGCGAAGCTCGTCAAGATCGCCGAGGGGCACGGGCTGATCTGCCGCGCGATGGTGCTCGACAGCATCGGGTTCAGCCCGCCGCTCATCATCACCCGGGAGGAGATCGACGAGATGCTCGACCGGTTCGAGCGCACCCTCGACGACCTCGCCGTGCAGCTCCGCCGCGAGGCGATCGCGCCGGTCGCCTGAGGCGCGAGGCTCGCCCGCCGAATCCGAGGATCAAGCCGGGCGACCTTGTCGGAAAACTTGACACTCGCGCAGGCGCGTGCGGCCCCACCTACTTAAGCCGTTGGTATTCCTCCATCTCCGTGCGCGGCACGGGTCTTGCTCCTTTGGGCGGCGCGCGCTGCGACACGCGCACGCGTCAATTCGGATGTAACAGAGGAGTCATCCACAGTGAGGACATGGGCTACTGCGTTGCTCGCCTCGACGGTGCTGATGGGCGCCTTCGCGCCGCCGGCGCAGGCGACGTTCATCACCGTCTTGTCCAACACCTTCGCCGCTCCGGGTGACGCGTTCACCAATCCCGGCCCGACCAACCAGGGCCAGGCGGTCACCGACGGGGTGGACGCCACGACGGGAACGGGCTGGTACTACAACAACGTCCGCGGTGGTGCGTCGGTCGGGATCGACGACACCCTCCCTCGCAACGGCAACGGCTCGGCCTTCTTCTATAGCCCGACCAGCTCCGGCAAGGCCGACATCGAATATCTCGCCCAGGCGGTCAATCTCGGCGGCAACTTCTTCGCCAACGGCTCGCTTGGCCGTTTCGCCGAGTTCACGGAGCTCACGTACGAATGGTATCGTATCGGCACGAGCACAAACCCGTCCATCCAGCACCCGGCGGCGCGGATCCTGCTCGACCGCGACGGTGACCTTTCGACGGCGGGCGATCGCGGCGGTCTCGTCTTCGAACGCGCCTACAACAGCCTGCCAACGCTGGTTGATGAATGGGTCGCCGACTCTGTCAACGTCAACACGTATGTCTGGAACTTCGGGCTCGGCCTCGGCCCCCTTTTCGACCTCGACACCAACGGCAACCCCTTCGACAGCACGGTGGCTGACTGGCAGGCGTTCCTGCAGAACGCCGTCATCATCGGCTTCAGCTTCGGTGTCGGCAGCGGCTGGGACGGCGCGTTCGGAGGTGCTGTGGACAGC
>Ga0272446_1001128_pt1 | contig 39805 bp, 29 predicted proteins | sample YNPCB0061_FD_194587 | JGI IMG/M metagenome (GOLD analysis project Ga0272446, IMG submission 194587) | Hot spring microbial mat communities from Yellowstone National Park, WY, United States - YNP-CB-006-1 | ecosystem: Environmental > Aquatic > Thermal springs > Hot (42-90C) > Sediment | place...
ATGCGGAGCCGGCACCAGGGCCAGTTCTGGATCGGCGGCTACGAGAAGCTCGGCGACAAGCCCACCGGAACGCTCACGAGTGTGCCGTTCACGGTGACGCACCCCTGGGCCAGCTTCCTGGTCGGCGGCGGGCCGCACACACTGGAAACGTGCGTCGAGATCGTCTGCGGCAAGGACGTGATCTTCCGGGCGTCGGGCCGCGAGGCCGAGGACCTGGAGCGGGTCGTCGTCGATCTGACGAAGTACAAGGATCGCGAGATCTTCATCCGGCTGGTCGATAAGCACACGGGCCACTGGGGCCACGTCAACTTCGACGACTTCCGCTTCCATGCCCAGAAGCCGAGCTTCCCCGAGCGGCCGAAGGTCGAGCCGCCCCCGCCGGTCGACACCTACAAGTTTGCCGGACTCAAGCCGGAGGACGCGGCCAAGGCGATGACCGTGCCGCCGGGCTTCTCCGTCTCCGTGTTCGCCGCCGAGCCGGACGTGCACCAGCCGATCGCGTTCACGATCGACCACCGCGGCCGGCTGTGGGTTCTTGAGGCATACACCTACCCGCGGCGGCACCCGCACCCCGGCCCGGTGATCCCCGACCGTAAACTCGGCGACAAGATCGTCATCTTCGAGGACACCGACGGCGACGGCAAACACGACAAGCGGACCGTCTTCTTCGAGGGGCTGAACCTGGCCAGCGGCATCGAGGTCGGCTTCGGCGGGGTGTGGGTCGGGGCCGCCCCCTACCTGCTCTTCATCCCGCACGACGAGAAGACCGACAAGGCCGGTGAACCGAAGATCCTCCTCGATGGCTGGGGCTGGCAGGACACCCACGAGACGCTCAACAGCTTCATCTGGGGGCCGGACGGCTGGCTGTACGGCTGCCACGGCGTCTTCACGCACTCGAACGTCGGCAAGCCCGGCGACCCGGACGACAAGCGACAGAAGATTAACGCCGGCATCTGGCGCTATCACCCGACGCGGCACGTCTTCGAGGTCGTCGCCCACGGCACCAGCAACCCCTGGGGGCTGGACTACAACGCGAACGGCGACTGGTTCATCGAGGCGTGCGTCATCCCGCACATGTGGCACATCATCCCGGGCGGCCGCTACCACCGGCAGGCCGGCAGCCACTTCAACCCGTACACCTACGCCGACATCCAGACGATCGCCTTGCACCGACACTACGTCGGGGCCACGCCCCACGCCGGCAACAACCGCAGCGACTCGGCCGGCGGCGGCCACGCCCACTGCGGCCTGATGTGCTACCAGGGCGGCACCTGGCCCAAGGAGTACCACGGCAAACTCTTCATGGGTAACCTGCACGGCCACCGCCTCAACGTCGACGTGATCCGCCCCAAGGGCAGTGGCTACGAGGCCGACCGCAACCCCGACTTCCTGCTGACCAACGACCGCTGGTCGATCCCCGTGGCCCTCAAGAGCGGGCCGGACGGCAACGTCTACCTGCTCGACTGGTACGACAAGCAGATCTGCCACCGCACCGAGCCGGAGGTCTGGGACCGTACCAACGGCCGCGTCTACAAGATCAGCCACACGGACGCCAAGCCGGTGACGGGTATCGACCTGTCCAAGGCCACCGACGCGGAGTTGGTGAATTACCAGTTTCACGACAACGACTGGTACGCCCGCACGGCCCGGCGGCTCCTCCAGGAGCGCTACCCCGACGGACTCGGGAAGCCCGGCGAGAAGCCCCGGCCGGATGTCGTCGAATGGTTCGGCGAACTGGTCCGGCAGTCGATCACGACCCCGGACGAGCGGATTCGCCTGCGGCTGCTGTGGACGCTGGCCGCCGTCGACGGCCTGGGTGAAGAGAGCTACCTCAAGCGGATGACGGCCGACCCCAGCCCGGCGGTACGGGCCTGGGCCGTCCGCCTCGGCTTCGCCAAAGCTCCCAACGAGGAAAAGTTCCTCTCCGGGCTGGCGTTCCTGGCCGAGAAAGACCCCTCGCCGGTCGTCCGCCTGGCCCTGGCGTCCGTGGCCCAACAGCTACCGCTCGACCGCCGGGCCGCCATCCTGTCCCCGCTGCTCGCCCACGCCGAGGACGCGGCCGACCACAACCTGCCGTACCTGTACTGGTACGCCCTGGAACCGCTCGTCGCGGATAACCCCGAGAAGACACTGAAGCTCGCGTCCGACGGCAAGATCCCGCTGCTGTTGCAGTTCGCCTCACGACGAGTCGGGGCGCTCGGCACGCCCGAGGCACTCGGCCTTCTCACCCGTTCGATCAGCGGGGCGAAGACCGACGAGGAGCGCGTCGCCTACCTCCGTGGCCTTCAGGAAGCGACGCGCGGCAAGCGGCAGGTGCCCACGCCGGCCGGCTGGGCCGACGCCTTCGCCGTGCTGATGAAGTCGCCCAACGGTGATGTGCGGAACCAGGCGCAGGCTCTGGCCGTCACGTTTGGCGACAAGACGGCGCTGGCTACGCTCCGCAAGGTGCTGGCCGACGCCAAGGCCGACCCCGCCGCCCGACTTGCGGCCCTCACGGCCCTGGTCGAGGCCCGCGACGCCGAGACGGTGCCGCTGCTGCACGCCGCCGTTGGCGACCGGGAGCTACGCGGTGCAGCGATCCGCGCCCTGGCCGCCTTCGACCACCCGCGGACGCCGACCGTCCTCCTCGCCGCCTATGCCGACTTCACCCCGGCCGAGAAGCGGGACGCCGTCGCCACCCTGGCGGCCCGCGCCGGCTTCGCCAAGGAACTCATGAACGCCATCGCGGCCAAGAAGGTTCCCCCGGCCGACGTTCCCGCCGAGGTGGTCCGCCAGCTCCGGGCCTTCGAGGACGCCACGCTCGACAAGCAGATCGCCGACCTGTGGGGCACCGTCCGCGAGACGCCCCAGGAACGGAAGCAACTGATCGCCTCGTGGAAGAAACGGCTCACCGCCCCGATGGCCCCGCCCGGCGACGTGAACCTGGGCCGCGCCGTCTTCGCGAAGACGTGCCAGAACTGCCACACGCTCTACGGCGTCGGCGGCAAGGTCGGCCCCGAGATCACCGGGGCCAACCGCGGCAGCATCGACTACCTGCTGGAAAACATCCTCGACCCCAGTGCCGTCATCCCGAAGGAGTACGCCGCCACGCGGATCGTCACCGCCGACGACCGCAGCATCATCGGCATCGTCAAGGGCGAGGCCAACGGCGTGCTGACCGTGCAGACCGACCGCGAGCTTCTGACCATCGCCGCCGCCGATGTTGCCAGCCGCAAGCCGTCGGAACTCTCGATGATGCCCGACGACATCCTGAAGCAGGTGAACGAGCACGAATTCCGCTCGCTCGTCGCCTACCTGCAAACCCCGGCCCAGGTGCCGATGCTGGCCACGGCTGAGAACGCCAAGGACTTCTTCAACGGCAAGGATCTGACGAACTGGGACGGCGACCGGACGCTCTGGACGGTCGAGAACGGCGAGATTGTCGGCAAGACGGCCACGGGGCTGAAGCGGAACAACTTCCTGGTGTCGCAACTGGCGGTGCAGGACTTCAGGCTGTCGCTGAAGGTGAAGCTGACGCCGAACACGGAGAACAGCGGCATCCAGTTCCGCAGCGTGCCACTGCCCGACGGCGAGATGCGCGGCCCGCAGGCCGACATCGGGGCCGGCTGGTGGGGCAAGCTGTACGAGGAGAGCGGCCGCGGCCTGCTCGCCAAAGACGGCGGCGAGAAGTTCGTCAAGCCCGGCGAGTGGAACGACTACGTGATCGAGGCGGTCGGCCCCCGGGTGCGGATCTGGATCAACGGGAACCTCTGCACCGACTACACCGACGAGAAGCTCGCCCGCCGCGGCGTGGTCGGCTTGCAACTGCACAGCGGCGGCCCGATGGAAATCCGCTTCAAGGACGTGAAGCTCGAGGTGGTGAAATAACCAAGCCTAGTCGCCGGGGATCGGCTCCTGATCGCCACCAGCAATCGTGGCCAGGTTGAAGAGAACCCCGGGGCTAGTTTGGCGAGTAAAGAAGCGCACGGAGCCATCGCAGAAGGCCATGTTGACACCCGTGGGAAAGAAGCCGCCGAACTGCCCGTTCGGTCCGATCGGTGGAGGAGCCGTGGGCGAGTCGTCCAACCCACGGACTGTGGCCGGACCACCACGAAGCCACGGGCCGGGCTCCGTTGCCGTCTCGCTGAACAGAAGCGTTTGGCTTAACCCATCGGTGATCCGCTCAAAAGGCGTGATCGCCTCATAGCGAAAGGCACCGGCCCGAGTTGGCGTCGGCCGGCCGTCGAGTAGCTGCAAAGTAGCGGCATCGGGGCCCAAACCAGCGATGCCCACATAGCAAGTGATCGCTGGGGCGTCGGCCGGAACCCGTGGTGTCTGCTCGGGGCACAGGAAGACCGGCATCCGTATACGAGAGGCTTGCTGATTCGCCTCCGCTAGCCACGGCTGATTCGGATCCACTTGCTGGAGCACTCGCTCGACGGGATTTTTTTGCTGATCCACGCCGGGCATCAGAGCCAAGGCCCAACTGAGGCGGTTCTCCGGCGGCACACCTGGCAAGACCACCGTGCCCGTCGGGATACTCAACGGCAAGTCGGTCGGCGGCCGCCGCGGATCGGGGTTGCTGTGATAAAAGGCAAATAATGCGATTTGCTTCAGGTTGTTCTGTGAAACCAAACGATTCGCTTGCAGACGGGACTTGTTGATGAATGGGATGAGCAGGCCAATCACAAGGATAACACCGAGCACGATTCCGATGAGCACAAGCCGACGCGACATCAGTTTCCCCCAAACAACGTGTCTGAGCTTATGCACCCATTATCGAGCAACGGGATGGCCCGGTGTGTACTACAGCTTCCGCTCGGGCAGCAGGATTCTCGAAGGTGCAAAAGCCCATTGGTCGCATGTCCTCTACACTAGCTCTATCCGACCGGGAGAGGCCCGGGTACGGAGAGTTTGACCACAGGAGTTTCACCATGCCGCACACACTTCCGGCGCTGCCGTATGCCTTCGATGCCTTAGAGCCGCACATCGATGCCCGCACGATGGAGATTCACTCGCAACGGCATCACAAAGCTTATGTTGATAACTTGAATAAGGCGCTCGAAAGCGCTGCCGACCTGGCCAACCTGGACATTGTTAGCTTGCTCCGTGAGATCAAGAAGGTACCGGAGTCGATTCGGCAAGCGGTGATCAACAACGGTGGCGGGCACCACAATCACTCCCTCTTCTGGGAAATCATGGGGCCCGGAGCCGGCGGTGAACCGACGGGGCAGATCGCTGACGCCATTAAGGCCGATTTTGGCGATTTTGCCAAGTTCAAGGAAATTGTGAAAAACAATGGTCTGACCCAATTCGGTAGCGGCTGGAGTTGGGTGGTTTACAACCCCACCACCGGCAAGCTGGAGGGCATCAAGCGGCCCAATCAGGATAGCCCCTTAATGGAAGGCTTAGTTCCCGTCCTTGGAATTGATGTTTGGGAACACGCCTACTACCTGAAGTATCAGAACTTGCGAGGTAATTACATCGACGCCTGGTGGAACGTGGTGAATTGGAAGGCCGTCGAGGCTAAGTATGTGGCTGCCAAAGCGGGGAAGTGACTTCGACTGAACGCTACTCCCGTTTGTGTGTGCTGGGGCCGGTAGAGATGCCCGCCCCAGCTGGTGCTTACCCATGAGTTGCAATACATGCCGACATCGGAAAAAGCCCTTGACCATTCGATCGGTGCGGCTATACGGCTCTCCGGTTTCAAGTGAGTCTGTTTGCTGAGGGGTACTCATGCGGGGCGTGCTGCAGTCGCTGGCGCTGGCTGTCAGCTTGCTGACTGTCAGCACCGGTTGTTATCACGATAAACACAACATTAAGCCACCTGTCGTCGAGGAGTATCAACTTCCCCCCGACGAGAAGCGTTATAACCAGCCCGACACGGCACCGTACAAGAAGCCAACTCCTGCCAAAGAAGAGAAGACTCTGTTAAGTCGGCCCGGAGGGTTCCCCGGCGGCGGTCCCGGTGGGTTTTAAATTGCAGATCGGATGCTGCTGTGGTTGAATCAGGTTTATGGATTGTGCGAGGTGCATCTGCTCGTGCAGTCGATTTTCCGGATAACTGATATCTGCCGATGGATCGAATCGACCGATCTCAGAATTGACCTGAGCAGGCGTGCCCGGGTCTACCTCGGAGCGCAGCCGTGAGCATCACCCGGATGGCCTTGCTTATTGGAGTAGTTCTTGGTGTTGGTAGCACTGCATTCGGACAATTTGGGTTGTTTAACCGCAAACCCCGTCTGGATGCTGGGCGGGCCCGTCAACTCATCGAAATCGTTCGATTAGACCCTGACGAGAGGAAGCGGCAAGCGGCGGTACTGGAATTAAGTGGAGCAGACCCGCGAATTCAATTGGACGTAATTCCGGTCATCAGCACGGCGTTGCTCAAAGATTCATCCCCTGCAGTCAGGCTGACTGCAGCGCAAGTGATCGGAAGGTATCAGATCGTATTCCCCATGGCAGGGGTCGCCCTGGAAACGGCTTCGGAAATGGATCCAGCCGATACCGTGAGGGAAGCTGCCAAACAGGCATTGTGGGAGTATCACCTGATCGGTTATCGCAGTATTCGGGGTATCGATGGAATTGCCGGCCAAACAGTTGAGCCACCCATCGCAAGGCGAGCCCGATTAGCTCTGCCCGTAACGGCCGAGCCTCCGATCCTCCCGGTAGTTGGTTCCGAATCGCTAACTCCTGCCGCTCTGCCACCTGTGGGCGAATTACCTGGTCCCCGTGTCTCGCTGGTGACTCAGGGATCGCGGCCCCTGACGCTACTCTCGTCGGCCTCACCGCATCCCAATTTGACGATTGAACCGCCCTTGGCAGCTTTGCCTGGTCAGTCGAGTTCCAGATCGGTTGTACCACCTGTGGTTACGAAGGCACCGCCGCTTCGCCCTTCCTGGACCGAGCCCGCCCCAATGGGCAAAGCTCCACCGATAGCGAGTTATTTGCCTCCTATAGTACCCGATCCCGGCCCCATTCCTGGTGTTACACCCTTCCAAACACCAACAGCAGAGCCGCCACTTGCGCGGACTCGATAAACTGAAACTAGCTTTTATTTTGGATTTGACGGATGGCGTGCTGTGCGGCTTGTCGCAGCGATTCGGGGCCAAACTGAACCGCGTCATGCAAATCGGAAAGTGCCGCATGAGCAGGCGGACCAATTCTCCCCAAGGCCTGAGCTGCTGTCACCCGGCAAGCCTCTTCACCACTATCCCGGTCCTCTGTTATCGAGGTGGCTTGGGGTGGTGTGAGGGTACTGCTGTCGGACAGGCCGAACGGTATCTCGTCATCTGAACAGGGACCGGGAGTGAGAGCCGGCGATGGTGTGCGGGTCAATGATGATCGAGAGCCACGGACGATTTGAGCTAAAAACGGCACTGCTGGACGAGCCACCGCTCCCATCCAACCAATCGCCATAGCGGACTCCCCTCGGACGAATGGATCCGCGTGCTGCAAATGAGCAATGAGTGTGGCCAGAGCTGGTGTGCCGATTTGGCTCAACGCTTTGGCTGCCAATCGGCACAACACAATGTTGGTACCTCGCATGGCCTCGGCTAGAGCGGGAACGGCATCGGCTCCATCGCTTCCCATATTGCCAAGTGCTTGCGCCGCACCTGTTGCCGTACGAGAATCGGTATCACGCAATGCTGCGCACAACGCCGGCAAGGCCGGTCGCGCCAGTGGCCCCAGTCTTCCCAAGGCCCACACCGCTTGCCGACGAACATACTTATCAAAATGAGTCAGCATCCCAGTTAACGTGGGCAACGCCTCAAGCCCCATGACACCAACTGCATGGGCCGCCGCTTCACGAACTTTGGGGTCTTCATCAGCCAGCACACCAACCAATGCCGGCAAAGCGTCGCGAGCAAGCCAACCAAGCCGCGCCACACCCTTTGCCGCCTGTAAACGGTCCACGGCTGAATTCCCGTGAAGTCCGCGGACCAACTCTGGCAAGGGATCGGCAGTGGGAGTTAACGGGGCCATTTTTGCCATCATGTCGAACCCCGCGGTTACTTGATCCGGATCCGCGTGGGAGAGCGGCGAGTACACTTGCTAGGAGACCACTAGGAACCTTAGTTCATGCCTACTCAGCTGCAACCGCTACTCAACGAGATTTGATTGCACGAACCAGGCAATTCAGTTCGGGAAGTGAAAGCCTGTTTCTCACATGAATTTCGCAACCTGCGCACAGCACTGGTCGTACCTAAAACACTTGAAGTCAGAAAGTGATTTGCTTTGCCTGTGAGGGAGCAAGCATGGGATCTCCACAGCTTGGGCCAGTAGCTATTGTGACCGGCGCATCGAGCGGTATCGGTTGGGAATTGTGCCGACAACTCGCTACACAGGGTTATAAAGTAGGTCTAATCGCCCGGCGTGAAGAACCATTACGCGAATTGCATCGGCTCATTACCGCAGCAGGCGGTACTGCAGCGGTCGCCGTGGCCGACGTCGGGCAACGAGACCTACTCGAATCCGCCATCCAGAGAATCCGAGCCGAACTCGGACCAGTCGATTTAGTAATCGCTAACGCCGGAGTCGGAACTGTGACCCGACTCAACCCAATGAACCTCATCGACATTGAGGCCATGATTCGCACGAACCTGCTCGGCGTCATCTACACATTCGCCGCCGTGCTGCCGGAGATGTTGGCTCGACGCTCTGGTCACCTCGTGGGGATTTCAAGCCTGGCGGGTTACCGCGGCTTACCCGGCGAATCTGCTTATTGTGCCAGCAAAGCCGCTGTCAATGTTTACCTGGATGGGCTTCGCATACAACTGCGTGGAACGGGAATTCAGGTGACGACAGTTTGCCCCGGCTTTGTCACCACCCCAATGACCGCCAACAACACGTTCCACATGCCGGGCCTGATGAGCGCTGAGGAAGCAGCCCGTCGGATTATCCGGGCGATCAAACGTGGGACAAAAGTCTATAACTTCCCGTGGCGGCTCCATCTGATGGTCAAGCTCAGTCGCTGGTTGCCCGATCGGGTCATCCGCTGGGTCATGAGCGATTACAACAGCGAATTGCAATAATACTACTCAGTTATCTTTTTCACGGTATACGTATCGATCGGGGTGCGCCCCTCATTCAACCCAGAGGTTGCCATGCGATGGTGTGCTGCAATTGTCGGTATTCTTTTGGCATCAGTCAGCGTGGCTGATGACAAGCCAACCATTCGGACACTCGAACTCAACCAGGTGGAACTTGTTTACCCGGATCGAGCAACCGAGCCGAAGCCGGTCATCATCACAACGGCGGATGACTTGACCAAGGCCAGCCAATTCGCTAACGATGCCAGCCGAGCAGCAATCAAGAAACAAGTTGACTTCGCCAAGGAAAAACTGGTGATCTTTGTCTGGGCTGGCTCCGGTGGCGATCGCCTCATGCCGGACATGAAAATCAACGATGGTAAGGCAAGCATCGTGTTTCGGTACAAGATGGGATTCACTGACGATTTCCGTCAGCACGCAGCTATCTTCGCCATCCCTAAAGATGCGACCGTCGAAGTTAAGAAGTAACAATGGGCACCAAAGTATGCAGATGAGCAGAGTTAAGCCGGTTTTTGAATCGGCACCGCAGATTTAAGCCACCAGTTGACCTCTCGGCGAAGTCGTGAGCGGCCTCGCCAACACCAAGCGCTCACCACTCGAACACAACCGATCCATTACAAGGGCAAAATATCACCGTAGATCCCAAACCCGCACCGTGCCATCCCGCCCACCCGCAGCCAACGTGGTCCCATCGTTGGCAAAACGGACGGTGTGAAACGCTCCGTCCCCCCGATAGATGAAGATTTCTTTGCCCGTCTCAAGATCCCAAACGCGAACCGCATCCTGAGCAGCACAGGCTAGCCACTTGCCCCCGTTGCCAAAGCTCACCGACCAGGCATCCCGGTCGGCCGCTCGGAAAATCTGCAATTGGGTACCCCGATTAGCGTTCCAGACGCGCGCGGTCCCATCCCACCCGGCGGTGGCAATCCGGGTGCCATCTGAGGAAAAGGCTACACCATATACCGAACCTTTGTGTTGGTCGAGGTTTAATGGCTTCGCAGAGGTGTCCGTCAGATTCCATACCTTCGCTGTGCCATCCGACCCCGCACTAGCCAGTCGCGTACCATCAGGACTATAGGCCAAGGCATGAACCGTTCCCCGGTGGCCGGACAAGGAAACCGGGATTTGAGCAGCGATATCCCAGACCCGAACTGTGGAATTCCGATCACCGGTGGCCAGCGAACGACCGTCGGGGCTAAAAACCGCGGCCTTGGTGGACGTGGGTTGCGGAAAGGAAAGCTCGACTTCAAAGGTATCCAGATTCCAAACCGTCACACGGGAATCGTCACAAGGTGATACCAAATAGTGGCCATCGGCCGATACATCGGCCGACCAAACACTTCCACCCATCCGACCTAGCGTTCGATACGGGGCCTGCTGTTTTAGATCCCAGATTTTGATCGTACCATCTTCGTGGCCCAACACAATGAGGTCAGTCTTCGGAATAAATGCCAGGCCCCACACCGCCCCCGAGTCGCCACGGAGGATGGCCCGGGGTGGTGAACCCTGTTCGAGCGTTGCAGTCGGAATGGCGATGGGAACTTCGACCAGCTTTTCAACGGTTATGGGCGTGGGTGTCCAAATCAGCCATGTTCCTAGCGAACCGAGCACGGCACCGCCCAACCAAGGCAACGCACGCAAAGCGATTTTCTTCCAACAAATGTGCTGGCGAGGCCGGAGCGTTCCCGAGCGACTCCTACTGCCGGGGCAGACCTCCGCGGGCACATCAAGAGGCGAGAGGGCATGAACCCGGGCTAATTCCGTGGCGAATAGCTCGGCGACTTCGGCGGCATTCTGAAAGCGATCATCCGGGTTTTTCGCGAGCAACTTGGCCACAATATCCGAGAGCCACTCCGGTATATCGGGAATAATCGTGTGCAATAGCGGCGGGGTTTCGTCTGCCACCCGTCGAAGCACGGCTAACGGAGTCTTTGCATCGAACGCGGGGCTACCGCTGGCGGCCTCGTAGAGCACACTGCCAAGGCTAAAAAGGTCGGCGCGATGGTCCACCTCGTCGCCACGGGCTTGTTCCGGGGACATATATAACGGGCTACCCGCGACAAAACCCGTGCGGGTCAGTTTGACATCCTCAGCAGCCCGCGCCAGGCCAAAATCGGTTAGCTTGACCCGATCCACCGGCGATTCCAAAAGGATGTTCCCGGGCTTGATATCGCGATGGATAAGACCGCCCGCATGAGCGGCGGACAATCCCGCTGCCGCCTGCATGCCGATACGGGCCACTTCCAGTGGCGATAACTTTCCGACACGACGCAACCGCTGCTCCAGGGATTCCCCGTTGACCAGTTGCATCACCAAATACGGCAAACCTGACGCCTCATCCTCGTCCACCTGGTGGACCGCAACAAGATTGTCATGTGTGACCGAGGCTGCGGCACGGGCTTCGCGGCAGAAACGCTGACGGGCGACCTCGTTGTTCGCCAGCTTGGGATCAATCACTTTGATCGCAACATCGCGTTGCAGCTGGGGATCATAGGCATGCAAAACTATGCCCATGCCTCCCTGACCCACGACTCGAAGCACACGGAATTGCCCTAATTTACCAAGATGTTCAGGGTGGTCACTGGGTTGAAGAAATTCCAGCCGCACATCGGCCAGCGGATCGTTTTCGTCCTGAAGTGGATTGCCGTTGAGAAGTGGCTTGGTTACTCGAAGCTCTTCCTCAGCCGCTGCTAACGCCTTGTAGTAAGCCGAATCGCGAGGGGGGATGTCCTTCTGGGAATCACGGAGGTGTACGGGCAAGTCACCGCCATCGACCAACGCATCAAGCCGAGCCTGACAGGCGCGACAGTTTCCAACATGATCGGTTAGAACAGCCGATCGGGCCTCGGCGAGGCGGCCCCGCACCAATCGGTCCAGGTCGGCCGTGGGTGGGCATTCCGTGTGTGGGTGGGTTGTCTCAGCGGGCATAACGCGAATTCCCAACAAGACAGCCAAAAAGCAGCCCGGTTAATCGGTTAATTCTCTTCAGCATCCATGAGCTTGCGTACTTCGTCGCGCAATCGGGCCAACACCCGACTTTTGGCGACATACACTGCTCCCGCACTCATTTTCAATCGCGCTCCGACTTCCCCGGCCGGCTTACCTTCCACAGCCGTCTCCCAAAAGGCTGCCCAAGTTGAGGGTTGGAATTCGTGTCGAACTCGTTCCATGGCTCGAGCCGAGATTCGCCGTTGATATTCCTTCTCCCATTCCGTATCCGGGCCAGTCTCATCATCCCGGGCGGGTGTGGCATCGAGCCGCTCCTGGGCATCGGCATCACCGGTCCCACGGGGGCGATTCCGCTGGGCGGTGAGGAAGTTGTAAATCTTGTTACGGGTCACTGTGTAAAGCCAACCGCGAAACGTCCCGCGTTTCGGGTCGTACTCCATGCGGTGGGCATTCCGTGCCACGCTCCGTAACACGTCCTGCATCAGGTCGGCTGCATCGGCATCCTGAAGACCGCGGTTGCGCGCAAAGCGGTACACCACAGGACCATACAGGTGGACAAATTCGCGCCACGCATCAGCATCCCTGCCGTCCCGAATCCGGGCAAGCAGGGTGACCCGTGTTAGGGGCGGCTCGGCCATGCGCGGGCTTCCCACAAAAATGATACCGGATGACGGAGGCCAACTTACACCGCTGAACCGAAGAGAGGGACGGGAGCAACGCACCAATCCGATTCAGCCATAGGAAGCATTGTAGTTGTTGGGTGGGTTAGCGGAACAGCCCGGTTGCGAAGGTCTACGGCAAGCAACTGCGTGCTCGCCTTGAAAACCGGCGTTTCTTACAATCTCGGCACGTCACCCTTTTCCTCTTCCGGAGTCTTACCGTGCCGACTAATGCACCGCTGAATCGCAAACTCCGCATGGGACTGGTTGGCGGCGGGCAGGGGGCCTTCATCGGCCGTGTGCATGCAACCGCCGCCGTCATGGACAACCGCGCGGCTCTTGTTGCCGGAGCGCTCTCCTCCGACCCGGTTCGAGCGAAGGCCTCGGCCCCCGATTACGACATTCCCCCGGACCGGGCCTATGGCTCCTATAAGGAGATGGCCGAGGCCGAAAAGAAACGAAGCGACCCGATCGACTTCGTTTCCATCGCCACTCCCAATCATACCCACTTCGAAATCGCCAAGACCTTTGCCGAGGCCGGGTTCAACGTCGTCTGCGACAAGCCGCTGACCTTTGACCTGAAGCAGGCTGAAGAGCTGATGGGCATTGTCGAGAAGTCCGGCGTCGTCTTCGCCGTCACTCACAACTACACCGGGCATCCCCTGGTTCGGCAGGCTCGTGAGATGGTACTCAACGGTGACCTTGGCGAGATTCAGGCCATCCGGGCCTTCTACATTCAGGGCTGGCTGCGCACCCGGCTGGAAGAAGGCGGCCAGAAGCAGGCGGCGTGGCGTACCGACCCCAAGCAGTCCGGCATCGCGGGCTGCTTTGGCGATATTGGTACCCATGCCTATAACCTCGGCCGGTACATCTCGGGGCTGCTTCCTCTCGAGATTTCCGCCCATTTGAAGACCTTCGAACCGGGTCGGGCACTCGACGACTACGGTACGGCCGTTATCCGCTTTGAGAATGGTGCGCTGGGAACGGTAACCGCCAGTCAGATCAGCCATGGCCGGGAGAACGACATCTTCATCGAGATCGATGGCACGAAGGCGTCGTTGGAGTGGCACCAAGAGAACCCCAACCTCATGTTCGTTCGTAAGAACGGCGAGCCCCAACGGGTTTACACCCGGGGCGGTGCGGGGCTGGGTGCCGCAGCCAGTTCCTCGACCCGAATCCCGCCGGGTCATCCCGAGGGCTACCTGGAAGCCTTCGCCAACATTTACACCGCCGCCTTCGACGCCATGATCAAGCGGGCCATCGGCGAGAAGTTCGAGACAGTGAACACGATCTACCCGAACGTCTACGACGGCGTCGAAGGCATGCTATTCATCACGCAATGTGTCGAGAGCAGCAAGCAAAACGGGGCTTGGTTGCCTTTCCGCCATGCCACCAGCCGCAAGTGACTTCTCTCTCGTATCGTGAGTTGTTCGTGGTTTCGCATGGAGCGCGAAACCACGAACGACACCCCCTCTTGTCCCCATTGTGTTCATTCCGGACACTAACTGAGTATCATCCCAATTCCCTGGAGACTCCACGCGATGAAGCGTTCGCTCTCCCTGCTCGTACTGCTGCTGCTATCTCCGGTAGCACTCGCTCAAGGCGACTTGCCCAAGCCGTTGGTTTCGGGGCTACAGAACCCCGAGTCCGTCTGCATCGGCCCCGGCCCGGCCAACAAGGTCTTCGTCACCACCATCGGCGAGTTTGACAAGGACGGCGACGGGGCCGTGATGGTCATCGAGAACGGCAAGGCAATGCCCTTCGTCGCCGGTTTGGACGACCCCAAGGGCATCGCCTCGTACCAGAAGTGGCTGTTCGTTACCGACAAGAACAAGGTGTTGCGCATCGACACGACCACGAAGACACCCAAGGCCGAAGTGTTCGCAGGCCCCGAGAAGTTTCCGACCGCACCGATGTTCCTCAACGACATCACCGTAGACCCCGAAAATGGCATGATCTACGTCAGTGACTCCGGCGACCTGAAAGGTACCGGCGGTGCCGTTTATCGCATCAGTCCCAAGGGTGGATCCGTTTCGCTGGTCGTCGATGCCAAGAAGCTACCCGGGCTACATACACCCAATGGGCTAATGAACGATGGCACGTCGTTCCTTCTTGTCGCTGATTTCGGCACCGGCAATCTGTACCGCGTTAAGCTGGCCGACGGCTCCGCCGAGAAGATCGCCGAGGGGATGGACGGGGCCGACGGACTGACGTGGGACCACCACGGCCGACTGTACATTTCCAGTTGGAAGACCGGCACGCTGTTCGCCATCCCGCGACCCGGCGAGAAGCCGGTCGTCGTCGCCAAGGGGTTCGCTCAGGCTGCGGATACCTGCCTCGACCCCACCGGCAAGTTCATCCTCGTGCCCGATATGAAGGGCGGGACCCTGACCGCCATTCCGACGCAGATCCCCGGCTTCGAGGTGGACGAGTCACCGTTGTCAGTGAAGACCGAGATCGCCTTCCCCGAACTGAAGTGGACCGGCTGGAGCCCCGAGACAGCGGACGGCAAGTCGAATCCACTGCGACCCATCGTGCTGACCCATGCGGGGGACGGCTCGAACCGCGTATTCGTTGCTACCCAGCACGGCGTCATCCACGTTTTCCCCAACGACCCGAAGGCGACCGAGACCAAAGTCTTCCTCGACATCCAGGAGCGGGTGCAGTACGACGACCGCACCAACGAGGAGGGTTTGCTCGGCGTCGCCTTCCACCCGAAGTTCAAGGACAACGGCGAGGTTTACGTCTTCTATACTCCCAAGCGGAAGAGTCCGAAGGAGGAGATGGCCAACGTCGTGGCGCGGTTCCGACTGATGAAGGATGACCCGACCCGGCTCGACCCGGCCAGCGAAGAGCGCATCCTCGAGTACCGGAAGCGACCGTTCTGGAACCACGACGGCGGCACCATCGTCTTCGGGCCGGACGGCTACCTGTACATCGTCCACGGCGACGGCGGCGCGGCCAACGATCCGTTCGACAACGGCCAGAACCTCAAGACGTGGTTCGGCAAGATTCTACGAATCGACATCAACGCCAAGGACCCGGGCAAAAACTACGCGATCCCGAAAGACAATCCGTTCGTTGGCCGCGACGATGCGCTACCGGAAATCTGGGCCTATGGGCTCCGCAACCCGTGGCGAATCGCCTTCGACCGCACAACCGGTACACTGTGGGCCGGTGAAGTCGGCCAGAACCTTTACGAAGAGATCATGCTCATCGAGAAGGGTGGCAACTACGGCTGGAACCGCCGCGAGGGCTTCCATCCGTTCGGCCTCATGGGCAGCGGGCCGAAGCCGGAGTTTATCGAGCCGATCTGGGAGTACCACCACGATGTGGGCAAGTCCATCACCGGCGGCACTGTCTACCGTGGCAAAGCCCTACCTGAGCTGGAAGGCCACTATGTGTATGCCGACTATGTGACATCGAAAATTTGGGCACTCAAGTACGATGATAAGCTCAAGCGGGTGGTAGCTAACCGACCGATCCCGGATCCTCAGAAACCGGTGCTCAGCTTCGGCGAGGACGAACAGGGCGAGTTGTATTTCCTGGTCGTCGCCCCGAACGGCCGTGGCATCTATCGGTTCGTGAAGTAAGAGAGTTGATCCACAGATTACGCAGATTGACGCAGATGAGAAATCCGAGAGCAGTGATCAGAGGCCAAAGTGCCGGGTTCTCTGAATTCTGTTTTCTGTCTTGAAATCTGTGTCCTCTGTGAAATCTGTGGATGACTTCGTTTCCGGAGTCCCGATGCGTTACCTCGCGGCAGCCATCCAGACCGACTTCCCCAACCCCGCGGACCGGCTGGCTCTGCCCGACCGCGTCACAAAGATGCTCGGCCTGATCGACCACGCCGTGATGGGCTACGCCCCGTTTGGCGACGTGCGGCTCGTCGCATTTCCCGAGTTCGCCCACGCCGCCCCGGTGTACTTCACGGTTGAGGAGCTACGCGACCGCCTCGCCGTGCCGGTGCCCAACGAGCAGACCGACCGCTACATCGCCAAGGCCAAGGAACGGAACGTCTACATCCAGACCGGCACATTCCTTGAAGTCGATCACAAGTACCCGGGCTGCGTGTTCAACACGACGTGTCTGATCGGTCCCGAGGGGCTGCGCTACAAGTACCGCAAGGTTCATCCGTGGATTCCCTGGGAAGTCCATGCCAGCCCGCACGACATCCCAGGCTACGCCGAACCGATGTTCCCGGTCGCTGAAACCGAGATCGGCATGATCGGCTGCGCGATCTGTTACGACTGGCTGTTCCCGGAGGCGATCCGTGAACTAGCCGTACAAGGGGCGGAGGTGCTGGTGCGGGTGTCGGCGTACATGGACCCGTGGGGCGCGACGCCGCCAATGGACTGGTGGACGGTGGTGAACCGCTGCCGGGCGCTGGAGAACATGGCGTTCGTGGTGGCAGCCAACCAGGGGGCAAGCCTGAGTCATTACCCGCCGTTCTCCTGGCCCGGCGGCAGTATGGTGGTGGACTACGACGGCCGCATCCTGGCACAGGCTGACCCCGGCCCCGGCGAGAAGATCGTCGTGGGCCCGATCGACCTCGCGGCGTTGCGCGCCGACCGCGACCGCCGCCGCGGCCACCACATGCTCGCCCACCGTCGGAGTGAAGCGTACCCCGCCCAGCGACGCTTGGCTTACCCCAGCGGCAGGGCCGGTGCGGCCCCTTTGTCAATCTCTGCCAACGAGCAAGCCATCCAGGAGGCCAAAAATCGCTGGCGGCGCTAAGCGGCCGGCCGGCACCCACAATTCTGGTTTCAGACGCTTCCACTCGTCGGTCCAGTCAGTACACTGTTTCCACCTGACCGGCCAGGCTGATCGGTCAGCCTGGGGTTAGTGGAGTGTTTCAGGAGGAAGCATCGTGAAGAAGTTGTTGTTTGCGGTCGCCGCGGGGTGCTTGTTTGTGGCAGAAGCCTCGGCCCAGCAGCCGGCAACCACAACCCCCGCAACCAGTCAACCGGCCGTCGGCATGACCACCGGGACCACCCCAGTCGTAGGTACGGCCCTACCGACCACCGCAACCTACGCCATGCCGACGACGACGCGTCGTGGACTATTTGGCCGATTCCGGGTTCGCAACAGCACCCCGGTAATATCCAGCTCAATTGTCACAACGCCATTGAGTGGTGGCACCGTGATCACCGTGCCCAGCTCCAGCTCCGGCACGTCGGTTCCACAACCGATGCCACCCATTTCGAATCCGCGACCGGGTGGCGGCACTTCGAGCATGACGGATAACCCAATCGTTGTTGCTGGTGGAGCCACCGCTGGCGGAACCGTGGTTCCGGCCGGTTCCGTGGTCACCACCGATGGAACGGTCCTCTCGACCGGTAATGTGATGATGTCCCGCACCATGACCACGACAGCGCGGCGGATGGGAGTGATCGCCCGCATCCGCGCCCGGCGCTAGGTCATCTACCGGACGCTGGTTCGTCATGCCGGGGGGTCGTATGATTGCGGCCACCCGGCGTTTTCATGCGCCACACTGGTCCCCCTGTGGGTGAGTTTTCCGGATAGTGACGACAATGAACACATTGCTTCTTCGCAACGGGCGGGTGATCGATCCGTCCCGCCAGTTTGATGCAGTCGCCGACCTCTGGTTAGCGGACGGAATTATTCTTGGCACAGGCCCCCAAACCCGCACTCCCGACCGAGTTCTGGACTGTACCGGGCTGATCGTCGCTCCCGGGCTAATTGATATGCATGTGCATCTGCGAGAACCGGGTCGCGAAGAAGACGAGACAATCGCCACGGGAACGGCTGCAGCCATCGCCGGTGGAATCACATCCGTGGCCTGCATGCCCAATACCGAACCGGCTTTGGATAGCCGATCGGGCGCCGAGTTCGTCATCCAGCAAGCTATACGGGCTGGGAATTGCAATGTCTTTCCAGTTGGGGCGGTCACGAAGAATCGCGAGGGTCAGGAGCTGGCCGAACTCGGCGGGCTTGTGGAGGGCGGTGCGGTGGCCTTTACTGACGACGGAGCGCCGGTTTCCTCAGCCGAGATCATGCGGCGAGCCTTGCAATACTGCAAGATGCTTGACCGGTCGGTACTGGTGCATGCTGAGATTCTGGAGCTCACCCAAGGTGGGGTGATGAATGAAGGCCGGGTAAGCGTTCAACTGGGGCTCCGCGGGATGCCGGCGGTCGCGGAGGACATCATGATCTATCGCGACATTGTCCTAGCGGAACTGACCGGCGGCCGTGTGCACATTCTACACGTATCCACAGCCGGCGGAGTCGATTTGATTCGCCAGGCAATCGCCAAAGGCATCCGGGTTACGGGAGAGGCTTGTCCTCACCATTTCCTTCTCACCGATGAGACCTTACGTTCGTTTGACAGCAATTACAAAATGTCACCGCCGCTCCGCACGCAGAAGGATGTGGCGGCCATCCTAGCCGGGTTGAAAGATGACACGCTGTCGGTCCTGGCGACTGATCACGCTCCCCACGCCCCGGAGAAGAAGGAACGCGAACTGGATCAAGCACCGAATGGGATTATCGGACTGGAAACGTTCCTGCCGCTGTGCATCACCCACCTCATTGAACCGGGGCACTTAACCTGGCCCCAAATGCTCGCGAAGATGACGGTGAACCCGGCTCAGGTACTCGGCATCAACCGCGGTACCCTGCAACCGGGTAAACCCGCTGACGTTACCGTGATTGACCCGAACGCGAAATGGACCATCGACAAACGAACGTTCAAATCGAAGAGCCGTAACACACCGTTCGATGGCTGGAAAGTGACCGGGCGGGCTGTGGCCACCATCGTGGGCGGCCGGCTTCTCAAAAATGAACTCGCCTAAACCGAGCACCCTGCTCCGCTCGATTCAGATCAGGATAACCCACGTTGTGCTGGTGCGACGAAACCCGCATACTGCCTACTTCCCCCTCTTGGGGCCGACCAATCGGATTGCCCCAATTTTCTCATTTCGATCTCATGAACTACTGACCTGGAAATACGGCTAAGATAGTAGATGATTAAAAAGGTTGAGCAGCGGCAAATTTTAGTTGCTCACCCCGGTTATCGAAGTTATTCACCGCTCCACGTATGTGACCACCTTCGGGGAAGCGGCGGTGCGCCCGTGGGGGAATGGGCGGCTGCAAAACGGGTCGGGGATGATCAGATCCGACTCTGACGTCATCAACGAAGGCTCGCAGTTTGGGGGATGTCCATGCGACTGCGTACCGGCACTCGACCGAGTGCACTTCCAAAGTGGAAGATTCGACAATGGCTGCCAGGCGTTCTAGCCACAGCCGCTGGGTTGGCTGGCGTTGCTGGCTGGTCCGCTGCACAACAACCTGGCATGATGCCTACCCCCGGCATGCCGGGGGTGATTGTCCCGGTGACTCCAAGTAGTCCCGGAGGGCCGAGCGGCTCGCCGACGCCGACGACACCAGCTACACCGCCAGAGAAGATGATCTCGGTCAATTTCAAGGCGGCACCGTGGGATGTCGTGCTCGATTGGTTTGCGACCGAAAGCGGCCTGACACCCATTTACACCGTCAAGCCAACCGGCAGCGTCACGCTTCAGCCACCCAAGGATCGCAAGTTCACCCTGGGCGAGGTGGTGGACCTGCTCAACGAAGCGATGATGCAGCAAAAGTTTATTCTCATTCGTCGGCAAGTTTCCTTCACCATTCACCCTTCCGACGAGAAGCTCGATACTTCGCATGTGCCGCGGATCGAACTGTCCGAATTGCCCCGTCGCGGTAAGACGGAGCTGGTGCAAATTCTTATCCCGCTGATGACATTGGCGGTCGAGGACACGGCACCCGAAGTGCAGAAGATGCTAACGCCCTTCGGCACGGTTTCCATGCTCACCCGGACCAACACTCTGGTGATCGTGGACACGGCGGGGAACATCAAGCGGATTTACGACACCATCCAGGAGGTCGAGCGGAAAAGTGGTGAGGGTGATACCCTGATCCACAAGTGCCGTTGGAAGAAGGCCCAAGATCTGGCGGAATCCCTGAAAACGCTTTTGGCCGATCAATCGTCCAACGTCACCGTGACCGGGGCCACTCCTGCGTTCCAACCCTTCCAGGACCCGCGCTGGGATCCCCGCTGGGGCGGCGACCCTCGCTTCGGCGGCGGGGGGCCCGGTGGGGGCCAACAGGGGCGGGGAGCAACCTCAGGCCCGGTTGGGCGCGTGAAATCGGTCGCCATCACCGTCGATTCGAAGGCGAACACGATTACCATTACTGCCCCGCCCGAGAAGATCCAGCTCGCCCGCAAACTGATCGAGGACATGGATAAGCCTCGGTTCCCGGGCGACCCCGAGATCAAGGGTGGAAATCCGGAACTGCGCAAGTATTCGGTCCCGACTGGCAGTGCCGATGCCGTCGTCAAGGCGATGCAAGCCGATCGGCCCTCACTGCGGATCGTCGCACTGCCCCAAACCAACGAAGTGATGGTGCTCGCCACACCCGAGGAACACTTCGAAATTGCCTCGCAGTTCCGCTTTGGTGGCGAAAGTGCTGGCCCCAGCACGGCGGTCATTCCGCTCGCCTTCACGGACCCGGCTGAAATGGCCGCCAAACTGGTCAAGGTCTTCCCCAGCTCCACAGCCGGTGGGCCAACCATCGAAGCCAATGTGGGGGGTCAGCAAAGCATCATCGTCAAGGGCACACCAGCCCAGATCACCGAAGTTCGTGAAGCGGTTAAAGCCATTGAGGGACTCGAAGCAACAACCCCTGGCGGCAACCCCTTCCGACGAACAATCAATTTACCGGGTGGCAGTACTTCGGTTCTGGCCGAACATCTCGCGCGGATGTTCGCCGAGATGGGACAAAACCCGGTGATTGTTCAGGATCCCAACGCCCCGCCGAAAGTGAACCGACCCGTGCTCGGTCCGGGAGGGACAGCCCCGGTACCAGGCCGCAGTCCCGCTCTGCCTCCGGGCACGCTGCCCGGCGCTGTACCGCCCGGCATGCGTAGCCCAGATGGGAGCCGCTCCTCGGTTGATCGGCCGAAGGATCAATCCGAACGTAGCGACACGCGGTTAATCAGTGCTCAGGTGGTTGAACCCAAGACCAGCGACAAGAAGCCCGTTCTCATCCAGGTGGTCGGTAATCAGCTGATTATTACCAGCGAGGATACCGATGCACTCGAGCTGATGTCGCAATTGGCTCGCTATTACACATCGAACGCCACACCGCAGGAAAATCTGTTCAAGGTCATTCGTCTGAAAAACGTGCTGGCCGAGGAAGCCGCAGCCGAGCTGACCGAAATCTTCAACGGCCCCCAACAACGCCAGCAAGGCGGCGGTGGCCGGGGCGGGGGCGGCGGGGGACCTCTCGGCGGACTGGGCGCGTTGCTCGGCGGCGGCGGGGGTGGCCTACTCGGCGGCTTATTAGGCGGGGGCGGCGGTCCTTCGACGCCAGCTGGAGTGAACCCCAACCGGATCCGCGTTGTGGCCGAAAAGAGCAGCAACTCGTTGATCGTCGTCAAAGCCAGTCCCATTGATCTGTTGACGATCGAAAATTTGCTGTCGAGGTACATTGACAGCGGTATCAGCGACGACACCTTGGCGCTAAAGACCTGGATCGTTCCGGTTCGTAATGCGGATGCCGCGGCCATGGCTTCGGTGGTCCGCGAGGTGTATCGTTCGGCGATGCAATCCACGGGTGGCGGTGCCCAACCGTTCAACCCATTCGCAGCCGCTTTCGGTGGTGCACCCCAATCTCAGAATGCTCCCAAACCACCCGCGCTGACCGTCAGCGTCGATGACCGCAGCAACAGCCTCATTCTGTACTGCAACGAGGGCATGAAGAAGGAAGTCGAGCTCCTCGTCAATACGCTGGATGCACAAACCGTTTCCACGACCGAAGTCGTGAAACTGGTTCGGCTGAAGGACGTGGATCCGATGATGGTGCAACAGGCCATCAACGCCATTCAGGGCATCAACCCGCAACAAGGTATGGGCCGAGGTGGTTTCGGCGGCTTGGGTGGGGGAATGGGTGGCTTCGGCGGCCTAGGTGGGGGATTGGGCGGCTTGGGTGGCCAAGGAGGACGCCCCGGTGGAGGCGCTGGCATTGGCGGCCTGGGTGGCTTCGGCGGCCTAGGTGGCTTCGGTGGCCTAGGTGGTTTCGGCGGCTTGGGCGGGGGAATGGGTGGCTTCGGCGGCGGTGGCCGGATGGGCGGCGGAGGAGCTGGCGGAGGCCGAGGCGGCGGAGGAGCTGGCGGAGGCCGAGGCGGCGGAGGCCGCCAGGCGAGCAACGGGGGAATGGAGGGCCCCGTAAATTTTGACTACCGGGGCAAGGAGGCCCCTTCGGACCTCGCCAGTGGTACTGGCACGAAAAGTTCCCTGTATGATCCGATGCTGGATCCCCGCTTCACGGGTGCCGACATCGCCGACACCATGCCAGTACAACACCAGTACGGGGTGGTACCTGCCGGCGGGCGTCAACCAGGTGATCTGCCCCCACCGATGTTGCCACCTGGCACACCTGGGCAAGTCGCCCCGCCCCTGCCCCCGCCCGGTGCGCAGGCCCCGCGTGGAACGGTCACTGCCTTTCCCATCGCGGGGGATGTGCTAGTCCTTCGCGCTCAGGATGCCCAGGACCTGCAACTCATCCTCGACCTGATCGACTACCTGCAAGAGATTTCCCGTACCGCTAAACCGCGGTTGGAAATCGTTCCGCTGGAGTATCAGGATCCCAACTATGTTGCCAACTTCTTAACCACCTTGTTCTCCCGCGTGATTGTGGCGGGCCCAGGTGGGAATTACCTGGCTCAGCAACCCGGGGCCATCGGTGGCGTGGGTGGGCTCGGGGCACTCGGCGGGGCGCTGGGTGGACTGGGCGGGGCACTGGGTGGCCAAGTGCAGAACCGGGGGGTGTACTTTATCGCCATCCCACGGTTAAACGCCCTACTCGTTGCAGGACCAGAAGGTCGCTTTGCCGACATTCTGCGTGAGATTCGACGCATCGATGTGCCCAACAGTGAAGCGGTGCGACCCAAAGCGTATCCGCTCAAGCATGCGTCAGCACAGATTGTTGCCTCGCAGATTCAACAGTTTTGGAACTCCCGGTTCCCCAGCGACGCGCTGACAAACAATCAATTCCGGGTGACTTACGACATCGCAAGCAACACCGTCTGGGTGCAGGCGGGCAAAGCCGACCAGGAAGAACTCGAATATCTGATCAAGGCGTGGGATAGCAGCGAATCGCCCGCGCTGAGCCAGGTGAAGGTCTTCCGACTGAAAAACGCCATCGCCCAGGAACTCGCTCAAGTGATTAGCAATGCACTTTCGGCGAACACCCTCAGCCCGATCGCCCAAGCGACAGCTGGCGGTCCGATTGCAACTGCTGGCGGTACTGCCGGTATCGGAGGAATCGGTGTCGGTGCTGGCCAGGGTGCGCTAGGGGGTGCTCTCGGTGGCGCGTTGGGTGGTGGTGCCCAGGGTGCGCTAGGGGGTGCTCTCGGTGGCGCGTTGGGTGGCCAACTTGGTGGCGGCCAGCTTGGTGGTGGCCAGCTCGGTGGGCTAGGGGGAGGCGGGCTTGGAGGAGTCGGCGGAGTCGGAGGGTTGGCCGGCACTCAAATCCAGACGCTAGTACCTACTCTGGGAACCGGTGTCGGTGGTGGGTTAAGCACCAAGACCAGTTCTCTGAGCTTTGTCGGCGCGGATGGCCAGGTGTACCAGTCCGGCTTGCTGGCCGACGTGCATCTGGTGCCCAACCCCCGCATCAACGCCATCGTTGTCACCGCACCGGAAAAGACGATGCAGCTAATTGAAAAGCTCATCGAGAGCATGGATACGGTCGCGGCAGCGGCAGCCTACATCCAGGTGTTTGAACTCAAGAAGGCCGATGCGAATTTGGTCGCCTCATTGCTCCGACAATTGTTCACCGGAGCCACGCAGGCCGGGGGTCTCGGCGGTGCGGGCGGACTGGGTGGTGCCGGCGGACTGGGCGGTGCAGCCGGAGCAGGCGGAGCCGTGCAACGGCCCATCCTTCAGTTGCCCGGCCTGGACATCGCTCCGGGTGCTTCCTTGGTCGATCTGCGAATCTCGGTCGATGACCGAACAAACTCCCTAATCGTAGCTGGCAGTGCCAACGACCTGGAAACGATTCGGTCATTGGTTTACCGGTTGGAGCTTTCGGCTGCCCAGGATCAGATTCGCGAGGTGTACAAGCTCCGCAATGCGGCAGCCGCTGACGTGGCTAATACGTTGCAGACCTTCATCACCAATAGCATCAATAACACGCTCGGCTCCGCAACCTCGACGGCCGGCGGTAGCTTCCTGACTGCTTACCAGACCTTACAACGTCAGGTCGTAATCGTGGCTGAACCCGTGAGCAACACGTTGCTCATTAGTGCCACCCCGCAGTACTTCAACGAGCTGAAGCGGATCATCGAGCGGATGGACGCCCAGCCGCCCCAGGTGGTCATTCAGGTCATGATCGCCGATGTGCAGTTGAATAACACCGAGGAATTCGGGATCGAATTTGGCCTGCAAAGCCCGGTGCTGTTTGCCCGCGGCGGGTTGGGAACACCGACCGCAACCAACGGTGTGACCAACGCTGCAGTTCCCGGCTTCAATTTCAACACCACGGCACCGCTGGGCAATAGCGCGATCGTTCAACAGCAAACCGTTGGGTTCCAGGGGCTCTCGAACCTGGGGGTAGGGCGAAGTTCCACAACCGGTGCGGGCTTCGGGGGCTTTGTATTCTCGGCAGCCAGCGATTCGTTCAATTTGCTGATTCGCGCTCTGAAAGCCCAGAACCGGGTCGATATTTTGAGTCGACCGCAAGTCCAGGTCATGGATAACCAATCCGGGTTCATCCAAGTGGGTCAGAACTTCCCGTATCTGAGCACAAGCGCCGTGACCGGGACCGGTATCGCGACTCAGAACATCGCTTACGAGCCAATCGGTGTGACCATGCGGGTGACACCGCGGGTCAATCCCGACGGCAAGGTGCTCATGCGAGTGGAGCCGACCATCGCTAGTGTCTCACCGGCGCTGGTGAGCCTGGGCAACGGCATCCAGCAACCGGTGTTCAATGTCCAAACCGTGCAAACCACCGTGCTGGCCTCGGATGGCGAAACTATCGTGCTTGGCGGCTTAATCACCAAGCAAGACCAGCGTGTGGAGAACGGCTATCCGTTCTTGAAGGACATCCCCTACATCGGGGCGCTCTTCCGGTATCGCTCGCACCAGGTGCAACGACGTGAGGTGTTGATCATCATGACCCCGCACATCATCCGCACCGAAGCCGACCAAGCTCGCATCCTGGCGGAGGAAGCGGCACGACAACACTGGTGCGTGCCAGACATCGGACGTATTCACGGCCACGGGCTGCAGGTCATTGAACCGGCCATGCAGGGGGCCCGTGCGGTGCCGATTAACCCTGGCACGACAAACGGCCAAGGCGTTCCAGCCGGGCCACCACCGCAAACCTACGTACCCGGCCCGGCGTATATTGATCCTTCGCCCCTTCAGCCGAATGACCCCCGCCTGACGGGGCAAGGCCAGCCATCGTACCCCGGCGGCACAAGCACGCCGATCATTAACCAAGTTAATCCGCCGCCGATGCAGAGCATCCCTCTACCACCGGCAAGCGGAGGGGTCCCGCTTCCACCGGGTACGCCGGTCGGAGTTGCAGCACCCCAACAGCCGAACTCGCCACCGGTCACACCTGTCGCGGCAGCACAACCGGGCATGACCTCCCTGGCCACTGCAACACCTCATCCGAGTTATCAAATGGTGATGCCAAATGGTCAGGTCGTCCCGACTCCTGGTATGCCCGCACCGCCGCCCCCCTTGCCAGCTACGGCCGCCCACGGCTATGTGATGGTCGGGCAGCAGCAACCGTATCAGCCGAACGGAGAAGGAACATCAGCGGCTGAAGGAAACACGTATCCAAAGGATCGAGAACAGCCCCGAGCTAAGGAGAGCCGAAAATGGCTGCGACCTACCGAATGGAGCGTGTTCGGACGTTGATGACCACTGCCGCCAGCCTGGCGGTACTGGCCTTGGCGACCGGATGCAATGGAAGCAAATGGATTCGAACCGAGACACAGTCCCGGAAGCTCCCCGAGGGAATACCGACCAGCGACATGTCGACGTTCATGGGTAGCACCAGCTCCGTTCTGCCGGCAGCTGCCGTCACCACCAGCCCCCTGGAGATTTGGAACAAGGGGGCGCGGGTACCAGTCGTCGAAATGACGACATTGTGGCGGAATAAGATTGATTACCTCCCGGACCCTAGCCCCGGCAAGAACGGGCAAATGGGTCCGGGTATCGCCGGGCAGCTCTTCCTGTTTGGCCCGAACATGCAGTTCGCCCAACCGGATGGCAAGCTAACCGTGGCTCTGTACGACGAAACACCCCGCCCCCCGGGCCAGGCTCCGCTGCCGCCGGAGGGCTGGGAGTTCGATAAGGAGACACTCAAGAAACTGCGTACATTTGACGAGCGGTTTGGGATGAGCTACGCCTTGTTCCTCCCTTGGCCGACGTATCGACCCGATGTCACCCGCATACGGATTGCTGTCCGTTATGATCCAGAGCATGGTTATCCGTTATATGGCTCAGAAACCCGCATCACGTTGGACAACTCGGCCAATGGCGGGAATACCGGTTGGTCCAATCAGGTGGTGACACCCGGGAGCCAGGTGACAAGTGGGGTTCAGCCCACGAGTTTTTCGGGTTCGCCAGCCAGCCCCGCTGCACCATTGGCACCGCCGGCGAACACGCTGACACCCGCACCACCTGGATTTGGGGCCATCACCCCAGTTCCGGCTAACAATTTCGGTGGCCCAGTAACGCCTGCAGGGCCCGCCGGGTTGCCACCCATCGCTACGGTGATACCACCACTAGGGCGTTGACGACAGCAACACCAGCGTCGGGGTCTGACCCCGACGCTTTGCTTTGGGGTATGGGGTAAGGTTTCACTTACTGCACCGCCGTCACATCCGCGATCTGTGCAGCGTGCAATTGATCGATTGTGCCAATCGGTAACCAGTACCTCGCCTCCACGACTTGGAAGCCACCCTGTTTGGCGAGTTCCGCCACTGCATCAGTGATTTCGTATTCACCCCTTGGCGACAACGGCAACGTTAATTCGAAGACACTACGGGGAAAGACATAACCACCGATGTTCGCGAGTTGCGGAGCGGATAGTCCTTTGGGTTTTTCTAGAATCTTGCTTAGTGTGCCATCGGGATTGCGGAAAATGATTCCAAAGTGGGCCGGATCATTAACCGGGTGTGCCAGAATACCCCTCGGCACGGCTGCCAAGGCCGCCAGGTCGGAGCGACCGATCAAGTCGTCCCCGTTGAGCACCATCACCCGCTCCCCGGTCACCGCGCCCTTGCAACTCATCAGCGCGTCACCGGTGCCGCGGGGTTCGGCTTGCCGCACCGTTACCCAATTACGGACGTGCGATTGCTTGCCGAGGTAATCCTCAATCTGCTCAGCCAGATGGTTCACCACCACAACGAGCCGACCGACTACCGGCAGCGCCCCAATGATCCAGTCGAGGATGGGACGACCTTGCACGAGGAGCAGTGGCTTGGGCGTTGTGTCGGTGTGTGGGCGAAGCCGAGTGCCTTTACCAGCGGCAAGGATAATGACATCCATGTAGTCTTGATATGGTTAGCGAGGCGAATTCACCAGTCTTGGGCGGTGCGGCGATGGCCTAAACCACATTGTTGCAGTGAGTTGCTTATCGGTCATCCATTTCGAATTTTGTTTAACTGGTATTTGGGAAACGTGCGATCACAAAGGCTTACTGTACGAAGTTCAGAATTTCATCAGTATTACTTTAAGCAAGGAGAAGACATCCGGCAAACCAAGTGTGAGTATGCCTATCGGTGCAACTAACTGTTTATCCGCTTCCTCAATACCATCGAAGCGGTCGTAAAAACGCAGTCAAATCCACAAGTCAGCGAAAACGAGTGAACCCGGCAAACCCGAGTGGACGATGTAATCGGCGTCGGGTGAAGAGAGGCAGGAGCCGACTTGACCCGGCCGTCGGTGGTTTGAGGCATCGCCATGGGCAACCATGGTGGCGATCAAGCTACCGTCGCGTCTCACCCTCCCGCGCCGCCGCCGGGGATCGGGGCCACCCGTCGGCTCTGGTCCCGGCGGCAGCAACGGGTTTATTTCCTTAAAGCCACGGATGGTTCCGGTCATGCGCCGACGAATCGCACTGATCGCCGCACTCGGGGGGCTGGCCGTTGGGTTTGGTTGCCACCATATTGGCGGCACGAGCGACTGCGGGTATCACCCGTCGTGCTCCGAACTCGGCGGACCGACCCCACCCTATCCTTCCAGCCCGGTCCCTGGTGTCCCAGTCAAAGACGGTGACAGTAAGGGCAAAAACGGGCTGGACAAGATCAAGCAGTCGCCTAACGGGTACTAACCCTGCAATCGGGGTGCGTTCCCGCCACTTCCTGCTTCACCAAGATGGCGGACAAACCCCGATTGTCTTTTTCACGCACCCCGCCGGCTTTTATCACGTTGAGAGCGTCGGGCGATTCGGGGCGTAGGTACCGGCGGCGGTTCCGCAGGAGCAGGTAGAGCGCGATTACCCGCTTCCAAGACGAGTTCCAAAAATCGTTGCTGGCTGCGTACTAGCGGCTCACCTTCGGCCGGTTTGACTCGCCGGTAGGTACCGTCGGGTAATAATTCCCGTGCTTTCACATTGTCAGCTAAAGTAATCTTGAGAATCTCGATAACTCGCTGCTTCAGGTCTGCAGGTTCAATTGGGAAAACCACCTCAACACGACGGCTCAAATTGCGGTCCATCCAGTCAGCACTGCCTACATACACTTCGGGATTGCCGGCATTTTCAAAGTAAAAGATGCGGCTGTGTTCGAGAAAGCGATCGACAATTGAGATGACCCGGATGTTCTCACTGATTCCAGGGATTCCCGGCCTGAGTGAGCAAATCCCGCGACAGGCGATATCGATTTTCACCCCAGCGATGCTGGCCCGGTAAAGTGCCTTGACGATCGCCGGTTCAAGAATGCCGTTGACCTTCACCAACAAACGAGCTGGTTTGCCGGCTCGCTGGTTAGCGACCTCGCGTTCAATTTTCTCGATCATGACGGTTTGCAGACGGCTGGGGGCAACTAGCAATTTCCGCCACTGCGGCACCTCGGCATAGCCCGTCAAATAGTTAAATAGATCCGTCGCGTCGTCAGCGAACTCTGGATTGCTGGTGAATAGCCCCAGATCTGTGTACACACGGGCAGTTTGCGGATTGTAGTTACCACTCGCCAAGTGAACGTATCGCCGGATGGTATTGTCTTCATCACGCCGCACCACCAAGGCGACCTTGCAGTGGGTCTTGAGTCCGACAAATCCGAAAACGACGTGCACACCAGCCTTTTCCAGCTCGCGGGCCCAGATGATGTTACGTTCCTCATCCATGCGGGCTTTCAGCTCAATCACCGCCGTCACCTGCTTGCCGCGGTCTGCCGCGCGTTGCAACGCTCGAACGATCGGTGAGTCGCTCGATGTACGGTACAAAGTTTGTTTAATAGCGAGAACTCGTTCATCTACCGCGGCCGCCTCGATGAAATCAACCACCGGGGAAAACGACTCGTAAGGATGAAAGAGCAGAATTTCACGGGCTCGAATCGCTGGCCAAGGGGTGCTCGATTGTGCAAAAGCAGGAACTGGGGCGGGCACAAACGGCGGATCTCGCAGCTCGGCATACCCAGAGACTCCATAAATCTGAAATAAGCCCGTCAGATCTAGAGGACCGGCGATGCGGTACACATCAGCCGCTGCCAATTTCAATCCATCGGCAAGAAACTGCTCCATGTCGGGGGGGGCACCGCTTTCGATTTCCAACCGAACCGGATGACCCCGCCGTCGGGCCTTTACGTGTGCCTCAATTTCTTCCAGCAAATCGTCAACTTCATCGTCCAATTCGTACTCGCTGTCGCGGGTCAAGCGGAAGGCAACCGAATAGCCCAATTCCATCCCCGGGAAAAGGCTACTCAGATGCAACCGAATCACTTCTTCAAGCGGTATAAAACTGTGGACCGGAACCGGGGGCGTGGCCCGGGGGGTTATTGGAATAACTCCCGATGGCTCAGTATTGGCAACCGCTTTGCTTCGATCACGGTCATCATTAACCCCTGAGTTGACAGCAGCCGGCCCCGGCAACTGCACAAACCGGGGCATCACACTAGGCACCTGTACAACAGCATACAAGGTATCTGCATCACCAGGCCGACGCAGTGAGACCGCCAGGTTCAGTGACTTGTTCAACAAGTGAGGAAAGGGATGTGCCGGATCCGTTGCCAGTGGCGTGAGTATGGGGAAAATCTCTCGTTTGAATAAGTCTCGGACATGTTTCAATTCCTCCTCGCCGAGCTGATTCGCAGTACGAATCACAATTCCTCGAGCTTCGAGTGCGGGCAACACTTCGTTACCCAGAACGCGGTATTGTTCAGCCACTAGTTCCGAGACGGTCTGACGAATTTTGTCCAGTTGAGCGCGTGGGGACAGTTGGTCCGCCCCGGAGCCAATAGGGATATTGGCCTGGACTTTCTGTTGAGTGCCACCAACTCGAACCATGAAAAATTCGTCCAGGTTTGAACTGAAAATCGCGAGGAATTTCAATCGCTCCAGCATCGGCACAGTCGGATCCTGGGCCTCTTCCAGAACCCGGCGATTAAACTCTAACCAGCTAAGATCCCGGTTGATGTAAAGGGAGGGATCATCGAGGTTGACTGGTAGAGGGGCTTGCATGCGGAGCGTCTCCGTACGACAGAAGTTTGATCCAGTATAGCAAAGAGCTGGCTCTTTCAGGGCTTAGGAAGCCGCTTTTGGTGGAATTGCACACGGAAAGTCGCCGGTGCAACCGCTTTGCTTATCGCCAATAATCGTTGACTCAACTTGTTATAATACCATGAGATGGGGCTATCCGGATTTTCCCCTCAATCTTGGGATCTGTAAAACGAATCATCCTTAATGAGATCAGATTGCGCGAATCGGCAGCCAAGCTCGTCGATTCCCAGTAATTCGGGGCTGATATGACCGCGATGAAGTTTACCTACCGCTCCGGACAACGGCCGCTCGACGGGTTCACTCTCAAGCGGGGCGTTGGTCAAGGTGGCTTTGGTGAAGTTTACTTCGCGGTTAGCGACGGCGGTAAGGAAGTCGCCCTCAAGTTACTGCGTGGCCACACCGATGCCGAGCTCCGTGGAATCAGTCATTGCCTCAACCTCAAGCATCCCCATCTTGTCCATCTGTACGACTTGCGCACGGATTCGCAAGGCGATAAGTGGGTAGTGATGGAGTACATATTCGGCGAATCGCTCGCTCAGGTGATTAACCGTCACCGTGATGGGTTGCCCAACGAGTTGATTCGCGAGTGGTTTACCGCGTTAGCCCGAGGAGTTAACTACCTGCACGACCAAGGCGTTGTTCATCGCGACTTGAAACCAGCCAATATCTTTATCGAACATGGGCAACTCAAGATCGGCGATTACGGTTTATCCCGTCGGATGAGCGCTAGCGCTCGAGGAGAAGTCACCCGCGGAGTTGGCACCCCACATTACATGGCCCCCGAGATCAAGAATGGGAACTACGGTCGATCAATCGATATTTACGCGTGTGGTGTCATTCTGTTTGAGATGCTCACAGGCCATCCCCCATTCGACGGCGAGACACCCGCTGAAGTGCTGATGAAACATCAGTTAGATGCCCCCGATCTATCCAAGGTACCGATCCCGTTACGCCCCGTATTGATGCAGGCTCTGGAAAAAGATCCCTCCCGTCGATTTCAGTCCATAATGGAATTGGCTCGCGCAGTCGAAATGATGTTCGGGCCACGGCCAGAACTGGGGATTACCACCGTAACGGCGGCACCCGTGGCACCCAAGGTTCCAGCTGCTGAAACGGTTGTGGACGAGAAGCTGCCTCTCGTAAAGGTCATCAAGCCGCTGCCCTCGAAACGCCCAAGGCAACCCGGGACACTTCGGGAACATCTTGCCGAATTAGCCTCCAGTGTGGCCGTTACCCCTGTCATCACCGGGATCTGTACGGTACCCTGGACAATTTTGAACACAGCAACCCCTTGGTCAATTCTTGGTCGCGTTTTTATTCTGGCCACCGCACTGACCTGGGCGTTATTGCTCATCAGTCGCTTGCCTCGCCGCGACGAGAAGAACACCTGGGGGCGACGGGCCATCCAGTTGACAGTTGGCCTCGGGATAGGGGCATTAGCGTTCTGGCTTGATGGTTGGGCGTTACCAACGGGTACCGCATCGGCCACAACCCGCGACCTGGTACTAGTAACTGGCCACCGCGTTAGCCCTGAAATCCTCACCAGTGGCTTGCAATATTTGTTCTATTTCGGGTTAGCGGTCGCAGCCTGTCGATGGTGGCCAGCCAGTGACCGTAAGCGGCGGGAACGTATTCGATTATTTCCCATTCTCGCTGCCGGGTTCTGGGCGAGTGTGTTCTTGTTTCTTTGGCCATGGGATCTGGCACCGGTGATTCTGGGGATTGCTCCCTTGGTTATTGCGGCAATTAGTGTTCAAATCGTCAGCCCGTGGGCAGGTCCCCTGCCCGCCGTACCAGTTAGCGCTCCAGTTCGGGGGCGAAGTCGAGCGGCGTATGTCTGAGAACTTGGCCTGGATTCTAAGTGACAGGAGGAACGCATGCCCCGCGTAGTGCTTCCATCCGGATTGGTGTGCGGGCTCGTCGTTCTGGTAGTTGGCACGGGTTGCAATCGGCTGCCGGTGCCAGGGGGCGCACAGGGGGCAAAACCCGACGCAGCGCGCAAACACGCACATTCCCAGGCCATCAACGCAGTCCACGCAGCCGCGAAGGCTCAGGCAGAACTGCTCGCCCGATCTGGCATTTCGTTCACCAAACCTGCGAGTAATCGCGCGACCAGCCCTGTGAGTGTGAAGATTCGTTCAGAGCGATCTGATCCACCGACGCCACCCACCAACTCATCTGGTCCAGTCCCGTCGGGCGGATCGAACCAACCAATCACGGCTAAGCCCCGCCCGCGTGCGACACCAATCCTTTCCGAAATGGTTGTGAGCAGTATTCCTTATTTGAATGAAGGCGAGGCTGAGGAGGATGCGTTGAATTTAGCACGTGACCTGATCGAACGCCGCCTAGCCGAACTGGATCCCCCGCTGCAGTATCGACCGAGTATCAATGAGGTGAAAACCGAATTTATCCGGCCTGACAGTCGGACATTCATTTTGCTCCGCGATGTCGATAGTAAAGAGTTTCCAAGCGCAGTATCGCTCCGGGAGGAGTTGGCCAAGCGATACAGCCCGGACGAAATCGCGCGGTTGGGATATGTCCGATATCAGGTTGAGGTTTCCGCATCGCAAGTTCGAGAATTGCGCACGCGTGATCGGTTGGGCACCTCCCTACGGATGCTTGTGGTCATCAGCTTTGCCGCATTGCTGGGTTACTTGTTCTTACAAGCCGACGAATGGACAAAGGGTTACCTCACACGTTGGTTGGCTTTCATAGCCATGCTTTTAGCTGGCGGTGCTGCAGCCGCCTTGTACTTTGTGTAGTGGGCCAACTCGGCTGGTTATCACCAAACATCCTAATCAGTGGGGGATAGTGGCTCTCGATGTCTGCCAAGGTGGTCCTACCATGTCTACTGAATCCGATCGGTTACTTATTCAGCGCATCCGAGAGAATGACCAGAGGGCATGGATCGAACTTGATAAGCGCTACCGTGGCCGCTTGACAGCTTATGTTCGCCGACGGCTCAAAGATCATGCATCGGTTGAGGATGTCGTACAAGAAACATTCATCGGTTTTGCCAACAGCCTGGCGAATTACGATGACCGACGCGACTTGCAAACCTGGCTGTTTACGATTGCGGCTCACAAGGTCACGGATCAGCTTCGTAAAATGGGGCGTCGTCCACTCTCGGTGGGCAACGACACCGATGAAGAGATGATGGGTCAGACAGCTGACTCCCGCCAACGACCCGCTTCGAGCATGGCTCGTAGCGCCGAACGACGTGAACAGGAAGAAGAGGCCCTGGCCCTGGCGCTTCGCGAACTCTGCCGCGACTTGCTAACCAAGGGTGAATACCGCAAAGTCATGGCCCTAGAGCTTATATATGTTAAGGGCTGGCGTAACCAAGATGTGGCGAGCCGGCTGCAAATGACTGAGCAGGATGTCGCTAACCTCCGGTTTCAAGCCAAGAAACGTCTTCGCGATCGCCTGAGTGGCACCAAGCTGTCACCCGATATCTTTCCGGAATTGCAGCATGAATGATTCATGGAGCCATCTTCCTGAATCCAGCCTTCGCAAATCTCCTCTCAATTTGACCACGAGTCTTCTGGGTGCTAGCGGTTAGGGTGGTGGTATCACTCCCGATTTTGTACCGCACCTTGAAAACTCCATGCTCAAATTGAACTTTGCGCCAACAACTGAAACGGTACTACCGGGAATCAATCGCTTCCGGGTTTGGACGCATCCAGACATTTGCTCACACTCCCTTGCCGCGTTGAGTTTGGAGCGATTGTACCTTGCTGCTTTGGATCAACCACTGCCCATGAACCTAACCGATGGTGCCGTCGATATCGAATTTGACAACTTCCTGGGGCTAGCGACAAATACAGTGGAATTCACCTCCATAAAAAAGATCAATCTTTGCCTTATTACCAATACAGTTGAGATCACAGCAGTAACAGGGCACCGAGAACCCCTCCAAGTCGCACTGACATTTGCTACGCCCATGTCAGCTGATTCGTTCTTTACCCGCCTTTGGCATCGTTTGGGGGACAATTTAACCCTTAAACCGTACTCACAGTTAACCGGGAATGTCATTCGCATTCCGCTGTCGGTTTTGTTGGGTGCCTTGGTCATCACAGCATTGTTAGTAGGCACTTTGAGTGTCATGGAAGACATCAGCCCAGATTTGGGAGCGGGTTTGTCTTGGCAGGTGGTTTGCGCCCTTGGTGGAATAGCAACAGCGATCGGGCAGGTGTGGCTTTATCGCCGACTCACAACACCTCCCGTAAACCTCGAACTTATCCGCGTCTAAAGGAGACCGTTGTGCGTAGGGAAGAATGTTTGGAGTTGTTCAAGCGAATTCCCGAGTCGATGCACCCTCAGGTGAACCTCGCCTTGCGCAACGGCTTCGTGTTATCAATCGAAACAATCGCCCGGTTCGAATCGACATACTTGGTCTTTCGGGGCCGAGAGGGCGGCACCAGCGATGAAGGTCGCGCGTTTTTCGTACCCTATGATGAAATTTGCTATATCCGAATTGAGCGAGCGGTGCGACTGGGAGAACTCAAAAAGATGTATGGAGAAGAAGGGTTCGTCGATGCCGAGGATCGCTTAACGGATCCCTCGACGATTCCGGAGGTTGCCCCGACTCCGGTAGCCAAGCCGACGCCGCCAGCCCCATCTCCGACAATCGGTACCGATCCAGCATCGATCGCCAAGCAAAACATCCTCGACCGGATCCGTGCAGCCCGAGCTAATGTTGCTGGCATAACTGGCAAGCTGGGAGGGAGCAAATAGATACACACAAGGCCGTTCATCTAAATCAGACATCCGGCATTATGGGATCATCAAACATGGTCTCTGTTAAAGTGTCGGTGTAACAAGCTAAATTACTCGATTTCACCGCATTGGTCCCAAATATTGAACGGTACACAGCTGCTAATGCGGGTGTCAGTTGCTTGCCGCGGCGGCGCATCATCGTATCGGCTGACGCAAGTAGCCGATTCCGATCTTTCAATTCTTTGAGTCCCTGCGGCCCGTAACGGTGAAATGCGGGAATTTCTTGTGGTGCATAAGTCCCAGTTGGTAGAACCCGGGCAAAGGGGCCAATAGTCGTACCGCAGTTGAGCAGCACACCAATCCCCGTTTGAACATGATCACCGATGAACGCGCCTACTTTAGTTATACCAGTATGAATTTCACGATTATTTAGACTGACCCGGACGGGTTCGTAATCGCAGCGGATATCGCTTGTTTGTGTTGCGGCGGCCAAGTTCACCCAGCGTCCCACATAACTATGACCTAGGAAACCGTCGTGGTACTTGTTGGTATAACCCAACACAATGCTGGACTCGACTTCGCCACCGATTCGACAATTCAAACCGATCGTGGTACCGGCACGGATACGAGCCCCAAGTAGTATGCTTCCCGCACCGATGGCACAAGGCCCCTCCAAGCGAGTAAATGAATGCACTACAGCATTGGCACCGATAATGACTGGCCCATTAGTAGTATCTGCCACAACCATTGGATCAATGCGGGCTGAGGGGTGAATCAGTAACCGATCGGCGGGTCCAACAAGCGAAAAGTCGAGGGGACGAAATCCGGCGTCAATTTGTCGGCTCTCCAGAGCAAAGTCATTGTGAATCTGGCCTGCGTTTAGTTCGATCAATTCCCAAAGTCGCGAGACTAGCGTTCCAGCAACCTCATACGCTGGCAAGGCCTGCAACCACTCATCCAGGCACCGATCCAGAGTGACAGGGTTCACTGCTTGTAACCAGCGCATGTCAAGTACAGCGAAGGCAATCTCTCCTTTAACCGTGCCGAGGTACGGTCCGTCAGCCAACGGGTTAGGTGTGGCTGAGCGGATTAGTGCTCGTCGTGAATCGAGGGGGCTAAACGTACCTGAGGGCGGCACCCAGCGAGCATTCACCAGAATGGCAGGAGCTGCACGGAGCCACGTTGGATCGTTGACGCTAGCGACAAGGTCGCGGCCGCGAATCAAATCAGCGACGACAGGGCGACACAGATGGCTAACTGTTTTGGCGGCAAAATAATGGGCTTGTTTCTGGCCCAGTGTCGTTAAGCCGCAGATCAGGTCGGCTACTGGTCGGGTCAGGGTGAGGGGTTCTAGATCGCGGACCCGACGATCCTCGTAGATGCAGACACGCATCCGTGCGGTCCTCCGTGAGCGATCGGGGAAAATAAGTCGGCTGAGAAGTTTAGAGCAATCAGTCGATAAAAAAAAAGCCGAATTTGCACTCATACTGAGGGTGGTCCGGCACAACAAGATCGGTGTGGCCAGCTTCGTCTATTTTCCGAGTATGTCCAACATCCGCAAACAAACCACAAGCATGATTCCTAGCAATAATGGAATGGCCACTCGACGGGCCAACGTAAAAGAATTGGTACCTGTCAAGGTGGCACACATGAGTGCAACGGCGGCTACTGGGGACATCGTACGGCCCGCCGCACTTCCCAGCGACACCAAGGCACCTACTGACACTGGGTCAAGCCCTAATGCCACGGCGGGACCGTAGAACGACCCATAAAGACTTTGGGTACTTGCCATACCCGAACCACTGACTGTAGCAAACGCCAATGGAATAACCGTCGCTAGAGGCAGCATTAACTGCGGAGTTTCTGCAATCAGTTGCCCCAACACTTGGGCTAAACCGGCGGACTCAATCGCCTTGCCAAAACAATTGGCCGTAACGATTAGGCTCACGATGTTGGTAAATCCATAGCCTGCACCCTCAAAAAACTGCTTAACGCAATCCCGTGCGCGATTCGGTGTCACGACTGCTGCCACCAACACTCCCATCAACATCGTAAGACCGATCAATCGGGAACTGTATGCGGGATGGCGTTGACCCTCGGCCTGAGCGAGAATGACCCATCGATCCGGCACATCAAAGAGCTTGTAAGGTTCAGGTAAACCGGAGGCAAAGAGCAACCCCACCGGCACTAAGGGTACGACCGCTTTTAGTAAATTGACCTGCTCGGGAATGGTTTCAACGCCATCCTCAGTTATTGATTGGTGGCCGGGCTGCTGGAGCGCGTTAGCGACGTTCTCGTGCTTCTCCCACCAGAAACTCAAAAGCCACAGTACAAGCATAGAAACCCCCAATTGGGTGAAAACTAAGGGTGGCAAGTAACGTTGAGTTTGCTCAGTGGGTGAAACACCGGTTCGATCGAAGATGGTTAATAGTTCGGGTGCCCCAGGGTTCAGCAACTCCCCTCCAACTGAACTCCCAAGTAGCAGACATGCCCCGATGGTTGCCATCGAGTATCCAGCCGCGCGCATCAGCGGCACCACAACCGGGCCAATACACACGGCTGTACTCGTTTGACTAATGACTGGAATGTTAACCAAGAAGCCGACTGCCACGATACCTGGCACCAACAAGCCACGGACAGATCGTAACGGCTTAATGAGCAGCAGTACTAGATGACGCTCGCAACCGGTATGCCGGAGTACATAAGCGAAACCCATTGCGGTGCAAATGGGGACCACGAACTTCTCGTTAGAGAAGGTGGCCAGAAACTCACGAATCACAGCTGACACCGTACCTACAATCGCGCCTATCGTGAGTGCGCCAGCCAGGAGCACAAGCCGCACGTCCCAACCCTTCACCACAAGCACCACTACCCCAATAACTACGGCCAGCGCCAAAACTGTTGTGAGTCCCATGTGGGCCTCCCCGCGAGTGATAAAGCTAACGACTCTTTGAGCCGGAGAAAGTGTGCAAACTTTGAAGACATTTCGAGTTCTCTAAGCTTCTCGGACTATGAGTTGACAGTTTCACGGTGCCCGGAGTTGGTCTGACAGCTTCTCAGCCTACTTGGTGGAATACTGAATTTGAACTGGGTATAAAAGGAGGGAAGCAGATGCCGAACGATGCCAAACTTGGGTTGTTGGTCGGCGTAATCGGTGTCATTATGGCTGCATCCCTATCCCTGAGCCGGCCACCTACTCATTGGCAGTTGCCACCAAAGACTTCAGCTGACGTCAGATCATCGCCTGCAGTTGAGTCAACATCGCAACTACCATCCTCGCCAATCGCTCGCAGTTCTGAACCTGTAACGACTCCAACTATTCGAACTAAGCCAGACGTTGATGCTCGACCGGCGAGCCGCCAACCGGATGAAGACATCAACCCATGAAGTCTTAAATGACGGCCTGAAAGAGTTCCGTAGTGTAATAGCGCTCCATTCGGTCCGGGAAAACTGTAACAACCTGCGCGTCGGGATCCGCCAAGAGATGTTGGGTCGCCACCGCCGCGCGATAGTTCAAGCCGGAACTTGGCCCCACCGGGAATCCAAGCCGGATCAATGCTTGGGTAGTAGCCAATGCGTCATCATCCCTGACTTCCACGATGCGAAGCCCTGGCAATTTTTCCGGCTTGAAGATTTCCGAGATCGAATCAGCTACACCGGGAATTCGGCCACTAAAGCTACA
>Ga0272446_1001129_pt1 | contig 39779 bp, 29 predicted proteins | sample YNPCB0061_FD_194587 | JGI IMG/M metagenome (GOLD analysis project Ga0272446, IMG submission 194587) | Hot spring microbial mat communities from Yellowstone National Park, WY, United States - YNP-CB-006-1 | ecosystem: Environmental > Aquatic > Thermal springs > Hot (42-90C) > Sediment | place...
CAACCTTTTTCGCTGGATAACGCCTGCCATAGCTCAAACAGTCTATCCCTTATTTCTCCCACCAGAACTTTTTTCCTTCTCTTAGGACAAAAGACTAGATGGACAGTCGCTAACCCCACCCCATGATGATTATATTTTTGGCTTTCCTTTCTCATTGTCGTTATGTTATGCTTGTAGTTATCATACCACCTATCAACAAATATGGAATATGGATGCCAGCAGGTTCTCATCAACGACAAAGGGCTAATGCCTATCCTAAAGTACCTATGTCAGCAGTCTAACAAGGTGTATAACTGCGCTCTGTACTATGCAAGACAGGTCTATTTCAAGACGAAACGACTTGTAAGTTACGCTAACCTTTGTGCAGAGATGACCAGAAGCAAAAACAAACACTTTATGGCGATGTATGCTTCTTCTGCGCAACAGACCTGTAAATCAGTAGCAGAAGCACTAAGTACTTTTAAGGCAAATCTCCGACTAGGAGCAAAACCAAGACTGCCAGCTTACCGTAAGGCTGGATTGTTTACTGTAGCCTATCCTAAAAAGTGGCTAAAAATTCACGAGGGGCAGGTTAGAGTACCTCTTGGACTCCAAGTCAAGGCGTGGTTTGGAATAGATACGTTGTGGGTGCAGTTTCCCACCAATTTGCAGTGGGAGAACATTAAAGAATTGCGCATCCTATCTCGTAATGGAGCATTTTACTTCTCGTAATGGAGCATTTTACTTGGAGTGGGTATATGTCAAGCCTCCTGAACCCAAACCCCTTGACCCAGCAAAGGCTCTAGCAATTGATCATGGAGTCAATAACTGGCTTACTTGTGTCACCAATCTAGGACATAGCTTTATCATTGATGGGCGCAAGGTCAAATCTTTCAATCAGCGGTACAACAAGCAAGTGGCTAGGCTCAAAACTGGTAAACCGCAAGGGTTTTGGTCTCGGCAATTAGATTCTATCACTGAGAAAAGAAATCGCAGGATGCGGGATGCTATCAACAAAGCCGCCCGTTTGGTAATCAACTACTGCCTAGACCACTCTATCGGCAAAGTTATCTTTGGCTGGAATAAGGAACAGAAACAGGGATCTGATCTAGGCAGAGTCAACAACCAAAACTTTGTGTCTATTCCCACAGGTCGGTTGAAGCAGCGTATAGCAGAACTATGTCAACATTACGGTATTGAGTTTATTGAGGTTGATGAAGCGTATAGTTCCCAAGCTAGTTTCTTGGATGGGGATGAGCCACCTAATTATGGTGAAAAACCCGACGGGTGGCAGGCATCTGGGAAACGAGTGAAACGGGGCTTGTACCAAACAGCCAAAGGATGGCTGGTCAATGCGGACGCTAATGCCTCAGCTAACCTACTCAGAAAAGTAAGCAGAACTTTGGGGCTTTGCCTCAAGGAACTGTGTAGGGGCGGTTTGCTCACGCCTTTACGAGTTCGTTTGTGGACTACGTAAGAATCCCCCGACGTTAGTCGGTGGGAGTGTCAATCACCCCTAAACCACAAAAAGTAAAATTTTATGAAAAGCCCACCGTCACCATGAAATTTTTTAAGAAAAAATAACCACACTAAAGTAAACCCTTGCCGGTTCCGATCACCGCTCCTTGCTTGTCTTTCATAAGGTTACCCTATGACTCAGCAGCACCGACGCTTCGGCCTCTCTAAACGGCAATATCGCAAACTGATTCGCAGTATCCGCCATCTTTTCTATCAACTGCGGCTGTGGTTACAGCGTCGCCTTTCGCCAGTGCTGCGACAACGCCGAGGGCGACCCGCGCGCTTTGGCCGGGCAGGTTTTGTGTTGCCCACCGCCATCATCGTTATCTTGGTGCTGACCCTAACGGTGGGTGCCCTGATGCTGCGCACCCTGAATCGCACCAGCCAAGTGTCCGGCGAACGTCAAGATATTCAAGTCCTCAACGCCGCCACCCCGGCCATTGACCGTGCCAAAGCCAAACTGGAATACCTCTTTACCCGCGAACCCCGCCGTCCCAGTGGGGTACCCGGCGAGGCGCGGCTACAGGAACTCATGCTCAACGAGGGCGCAAACCCTGACCCCTACACCCTTGCCGACGAACAGCGAATTGACATCAATGGCGATGGCGCGGTGGATAACGCCTGGGTCTTTCAGCCCACCCCCAACTCCATTGTCGCCTACTCCATTTTGATGACCCGCCCCAACGATACCCAAATCAACCAAAGCGATGCTGCCAAAGCCGCCGCCTTAGTCACCCGTAACCGCGCTCTGAATATTTCTGAAGCGGGTGGTCAGTGTGCCAGTGTGGGTGGCACCGCTGCTGGCAGCGCAGAAGCAGGGTGGGATAGTATTGGCACCGCTAGTTTGCGCAAGAACTTTCAGGTCAACGCCTTTGTCTATGAAAACCGCAATGGCGGTCAAGCCCTTGCCACCCTTGATTTTGTGCAAGAGCGCGAGTTAGATCGCGGCAATAAGTGGGGGGCATGGTTCCGCAATGACCTTGAAATTTTTCCAGGGCCGCCCTTCCGCTGGAATGGTGCCATACACACAGAGGGGAGTATTTTTGTGGGTGGCGGCAACAACTTCACCGCCTATCTTGTCAGCTCCCCCAACTCCTGCATCTATACCCGTGCCGCCTCAGAAATTACCGCCGCCCAGGTTCCGGATATTTACGACATGGATGGCGATGGCAATACCACAGAACCCGTGTTCCAAGGACAGTTTATTGCCGGTACCCTGCGGGACAATAACACCAACGGCATCACCACGGTGCACTCCTACCGCGAGCCACCAGCCAACCCCTACACCACTGGTGATAGCGACCCCCCCGGCCAAAATACGCAGTTTCGAGCCAGCCGTGACTCTGTTGTCGATTCCGTTAGCCAACCGGCTCAACTCGCCCTGAATCCGGTGCTGATTGTAACTCAAGATCGCAGTCGTTCGCGTGCCTCAGACACCAGTAACGCCAGTTTTCGGGCGAGCAATTGGAACCAGCAGTTTTATGGTCCAGCAGACAGCGGCGGCACAGGGCGTTTCTCGAACCAGCAGGTCTCAAAGCCCTACGTGGATGATACCTACCGCGCCGACGATCGCTACGGGCCTAAACCGGTCTATGCCAACGTCACTCGCGATGCCCTTGAGAATGATCCTGCCGTAGCCGCAGAATTTGCCGATCGCGTCGTGCCGCCCGGCACCCTAATTGGCAGCCAAATTCCCAGCACTAACCAACTCCTGCTGCGCAATACCGTCCCCGCCTCTGCCGAGGTCGATCGCCGCACCGAAGTCGGCCTCGATGGTTACTGGGAGCGCCGCGCCCGCCAAGAAGGGCTACGGGTGATTGTGGGTGAACGTCTTGAACTCGGTAAACCCCTCGACCCGCCCGCAGGCAACACTGCCGACAACAACCGCCGCAACGAGTTTTACCAGCATCGCACCCTGCGCGATGACCTCGCCGCCGTGCAAGCCACCGCCATTTACCACTACAAAGCGGCGGGCACCACTATTAACTCCAGCATTCCCGATCCCTTTGTGCAGCCCTATCCTGGCCAAGATACCGGCGGTTACCAACCCGTTGCCTGCCTCGCCACCACCCACCACCACGGTACCCCCCAAGCAGCGCTGCGCAGCATTATGTTTAACCAGTACGCTGGGGTAACCCTGCCTGCTGGGTTTCAGTTCTTTGACTTCTTTACTGGCCGCGGCACCAACGGCTGGGAGTTTAGTCCCCCTGACCCGAACACCCCCGCGATGCAGCAGGCACTGGCCAACTTAGTGGCCTATGCCGCTGACACAAGCCAAAATGGCACCGGCATGCTGGGTGCCTTTCCAGCGCGTCAAGAAGCAGGCCAAATTCACCCCGACCCTGTGCGTACCCGTGCCGGTAACTTTTCTAACCTTGCCCGTGCCCTCGACCCCACCTACGGCAACGATAGCTTGGCCGACCAAAGCACCAAGCAAACAGCGGCCTGTATGCTAGGGATGCTCGCCCACAGTGTTTATACTCTGGAAGATCTTAACTATTATAGCCTCAATCCAACGGAGCTTAGCAACCTCAACACTGCGATCCAGAACTTAGATGAGTTTCAGCAGCCCTCGTCATCACCATCATCGCCCAGGCCCATTAGCGACACCACTCCCAACGGGGAAGTCATTCCCTTCCGCGACAACCCCACCACGAGTGTTGTGCGGGTCTATCGCCGAAACTTTCCCGAGAATCACCGCCTCTCCTATCGTGGCGGCTATCTGGATGCCAATGCCTACATTAGCGCCCTCATTAACAATGGTAGCTGGTCACTGGGCCCACTCCAAGAAACCGATGCCAATGATGTCAATGCGCGGCTGGCACGCCTCATTGCCCTCAAAGAGCAAGTCAGGTATGACCGCAACCCAGAGGGCTACACCTGCGGTATTCCCAATACCTATGACTACCGCTACTTACGGGATGCCTTTTGTTTAGAACAGCGCGGCTTCGTCATTGGCCAGCAGTTTATGATGCCCGCGGTTGGCGGCCAGGTCACCGTTCAGATTGAAGATGCCCCCAGCTATAACTTTGATGTGCGCGGTAGCGATATTAACAAGAGTGTCTATATTGCTGGCGTAGGTCGTATGGAGTTAACAAACCGTACGACTGATGGCAGGGGCAAATTGCTGACGGTAACCTTGCGAAACCCCAATCCGGCTCAAGCCGGGAATGCCCCCCCTGGGACTGGGATTCCAGCAGGTGCCTCCGCCTCGATCATGTCCGGGTCATCATTACAAACTGGAATCGTCACTGCCGCTGTGACCTTGTCCCCTCTAGGCTCTACGCCCGCTCTAGGCTCTACAGTTTCCGGTGTGAACATAACAGGCTTCTCTTCTTTGAACCTTGGCGATATTCTTGAAATCCGCTCTGGAAGTACTTTTGCGGGTCGCTTTGTGGTGACTCAGAATACCCCTACCCCTACCGTCACCCTGCGCTACCTTGGCGGCGGCTCTACTAACAGTATTCCTATAAACTCTGTTGTTGTCCGTCTAGGAAATCGCAGCGTAAGTGCGCCAACACCCATTCTCGGCACCTTTAACACCGCCATTAAATATCCCGCCCTAGCCAAAATCTTCGACGGTGTGGATCCGGCGGACATTGCGGCAGACCCCCGCACCAATACGGGTGAGTTCCTTATTCCTAACGAGGCGGCCACGGGTGTAACCATTAATTCCCAGCGTTTTCCCAATCGCCTCAATCAAATTATTGACTTTGCGGGCAATGCCCGGAATGTGGCCTTTTTGGACAATACCCTGTTTAATGGCCGCGAGGAAATGGCCGTGCGGGAAATGGACTTCGACCTCGACCTGCTGCGGCGTACCCCCATTGGGGGTGACACATGGCTGCCGATGGGCGGCATTGTCTATGCCTTCCGCGAAGATGCTGTGCGCGAAGATGGCATTGCTCGGCCCGCGGTCAGTAATCAAAACTGGATGAATACCAATCCAGCCGCGCCGCACGATCCGACATTGGCGGCCAATGGCATTTCCACAAAACCGGTGGACTTCTTCCCCGATCCCATGCGCCGCCCCAATGGCTTCCGCCTCTGGAATGGCGTGCGCCTCGATCGCCAAGGCATTAGTGCCGATCGCAACATTGCGGGCTTGTCGTTTATTAGTGATAACCCTGTGTATATCCAAGGGCACTTTAACTGGCATAGTACCAATGGCAGCACCAGCGAAGCGAACCGCATCGAAGAGTTTACCCAAAAGCTACCCAACGACTTTGATGCCACAAGCTTCTACAACAACCGCACCACCCTCGACAGTCGCTTTGCCCGCCCCACCTCAGATACTTGGCGCCCCACAGAAATTATCGGAGATGCTGTCACCATCCTCTCGAATAACTTCTGTAATGGCTCTGCCAACGATTACTTTGCCCAAGCCTACAACGATGCCATCCAATGGTACAGCAATACGTCACCGGAAAACGTGGCCACAAACTATACCCAACAAACAGCGAACAATGCGCGGGTGAACAATCCCGCCAATACGCCGATCTATACGACCTGTGCCACCAGCGATAACCTGCGCACCTCGTTCCTCAATGCCAACCGCCCCAGCGTCGATCTGCCGGTGGATTCCGTTTGGCTGCGGGAAAGCCCCTTTGACCCCAGCTCCCCCATTTTTGTGGATCGCAATGGCACACCATGGGCGGTGAATCATACTAACGGTGCGCGAGTTGATCGCACTGCTAATGGTAACGTCTTAACAACCTATCCCAGTGGCACCGGGGGCGACCCAAACCCCAATAACCCTTACAATACCTATTACGATTTCACGAACGGGCGATCGTTGATTTCCCCAGCCGACACTCGCGTCAATGCCGTGCTGATCAGCGGGGTTGTGCCCTCCCGCCCCACCCAGTCCTACGGCGGCATGCATAACTTCCCGCGCTTCCTTGAAGCATGGGGCAACCTCTGGATTCAGGGAGCCTTTATTCAGCTCAACTTTTCCACCCAAGCGACAGGTCCCTTTGATCAAGACCAGTGGGAAGTTCCCGCAACCGCTGCCTGTCGCGATGTCAACACCGCCTTTAACTGTGCTGCCGATGGGAATGAGCGCATTAACTACTATGGTGCACCCACTCGGCGCTGGGGCTACGATGTTGGCCTCCAGCTAGCGCCCGCCGGGCCGGTTGCTAGCCGCTTTATTACCCCCGCCCGCCAACGCAGCGAGTACTACACTGAGTTGCCCGCCGATGATCCGTACATTCTGCGGCTGCGCTGTGCCCAACGCCCAGGCGGCGGCGGCAGGGTAGATCCCAGCGTTACCGGTTGCCCCGCCTAATCTGGAGGTTTCTGCCATGGGTATCGTGTTTACACCAGTCCGTTATGCCCAACGCGGTCTCACCCTTGTCGAGTGCATTGTGGCCATTCTTGTCGTGAATGTGGCGGTTGCCGCCTTAGCTGCGCCCCTTATGCTCGTGGCAGCCACGCGGGTGCAAAACGATCGCATTGCCCAAGCCACTGCCCTTGCCCTTGCCGAAGCCGATCGCATGCGCGTCCTGATGGAGCAGGGGGTAAATGTGACCACTAACGTCATTCCACCCCAAAGCTCAGTAAGTGCAACACTGGGGGAGCCAAATCTGCTCTCAAGCCAGCCCCCTCCCACGACCGTGACCACCTGTACTGGCGGCGGCATGGGGTTGCCCACAGCCGCCACCCAAGGCTGCTTGCGCACCTTTAATAACGCTCAATTTGTCGTGCAGATGTATCGTGGCACCCTCACCCTTGGCCCCAATAACCGCATCGTTGGTTACCCAATGCAGGTGCGGGTCTATAACCGCGCCACATTTACCGATGGCAGCCCCAGTACCGCCACGCCCATTCAGCAGCAACCCGCCACCATGACGAGTTCCATTGGTAATGTTGGCTTACCCTTAGCGGTCATCACCACCGATATTGTGCAGGGGGATTCGAGCACAACGCTTTGTTCGATTAGTAAATGTTCCTAAAATCAAGGCAGACGAGCGATGAAACTGCGGCATTGGCGGCGGGCAACCCAAGGATTTACCCTAATTGAGCTATTGGTATCGTTCCTGATTGGCTCAGTGATCACGGTCTCTCTGGGCGCCATTTTAATTGACATGATTGAAACCGAATCTCGGGAAGCCTCCCTGAACGAGGTGCGGCAAGAACTTCAATCCGCCATGAACTTTATTATGGCAGATTTGTCCCAAGCCACCTTTGTCTATGATGGCAACTGCTTACAGGGTGCTGGCCTGTGCGCTAGCGCTAATGGCAGTAGCCGCACCCCCATTACCAATTATTTACCTAACTTTGGCGCCAATATCCGCCCCATTTTAGCCATGTGGATTTTAGAGCCGTTGCCCTACGATAATAACCCTGCCTTTGTATTGCCCACCAGTTGCCCAGCCAGTAATCAACAGTGCCTGCGGATTCAAAATGCCCGCCGGGCTTACACGCTGGTGGTTTACTACCTCGATACAACCGCAGATAGCCAATGGCAGGGTGTTGCTCGGCTACGGCGCTATCAATTACGCCAGTATGCCACCATCAACGGCACCACAATTACCCAAACCCCCGGCTATGTGGATCCAACGGTGAATACAAACTTTGTGGCATGGCCGTTAGATTTAAATACCAATGCGAACTTGCAAGCATCCAGCCCCAGTAATGATCTAGCCAACGCACCGGTCGTTGCCGATTTTATTGATAGCAACTGGACCGATGTTGCCAGCACCCCGATTGACTGCCAAGGGGCTGTGAGTAGTCCCAATATCAATGCCTATGTGCGCACTCCCCTGCTGAGCACTTCACCCCCAAACAGCTTTTATGCCTGTGTTCAGAGTCGTGGCTCGAACTTCAACACCGCCACCTTTGTGTATCTGCGCGCCAATCCTCGGGGCAAGCCCGCCATTCGCACCCAAGATGAAGCGGTACGGCCGGTCTTAACCACCACAGTGCTCAGTCGTGGCGTATATCAAAAAGTGCCCGGTAACTAAAGGAGGACTCAGTATGACTCAGGTGCCTAACATGATGGCAGTGCGGCGGCGCTACAGTGGCTTTACCCTTATTGAAACTCTAGTTATTGTGGTGCTTGTGGCGCTGATTGCCAGCTTGGCCGGGGTGTCGTGGTTCTCGTTGTTAAGCGAGCAACGGATGCGATCGGGGGTCAATGAAGTCATTTCCGCGATGCGGCTCGCGCAAGCCGGAGCACGGCGGGAAAACCTCCGCTGGACGGTGGCCTTTCGCACCCAGGGTAACCGGGTGCAGTGGTCTGTGAATCGCGCCACGACCCCTGTTGCCCAGTGGCAGTGGCAAAACCTGCTCGAGAATGATGCGGATAAATTGCAGATTGTTGCTGCGCAAACAACCTTGCCCTTAGATGGGGGAATCTATCGCCTGACCTACGAGTTTAATGGTCGTGTGGCCATTACCAATACGCCACCGCAACAAATTACCTTGCAGCCAGTGGGGAGTGCTGCCGCCAATAGTCAGCGCTGTGTCCAAGTGGTCACGCTGCTGGGCACGATTCGATCGCGCAAGGGTAGCGAGTGCGCGTAATTGCCCTCATCCCCAACCCTTCTCCCCAGGGAGAAGGGAGCTAAGGGTTTTGTGCCCTCTCCTTTGGCAGAGAGCTAGGGTGAGGGTTAGCCAAAAGCTAATATTTTGATAACAATAGATCATATACACTCACGAATGCTAATATAGTGGTATGACTTATGTACCACTACGAAAAGCAGTCAAAAGGCTGGGACTACACCCAAATACACTAAGGAAGTACGCCGATAATGGGAAGATCGAAAGCATCAGAAACGAAGCAGGGCAAAGACTCTTTAACGTCGAGTCTTACTTGCGCGGTGCAACTAGAGCTTCCATTGTTTGCTACTGCCGTGTCAGCTCAACCAAGCAACGAGATGACCTTGGTAGGCAAATCGCTTACATGCAATCACTCTACCCAGAAGCCGAAATCATCAAAGATATCGGCAGTGGAATCAACTTCAAGCGCAAAGGACTGCAAACCTTACTGGACAGACTTATGCGCGGAGATAAGCTCACGCTTATTGTTGCCTGTCGTGACCGACTGTGCCGGTTCGGGTTTGAACTCATTCAGTATATGGTCGAACAAAACGGTGGACAAATCGTGGTTCTCGAAAACACTGTACACTGTCCCGAATCAGAACTTACCTCGGATCTTCTCTCCATTCTCCACGTCTTCTCGTGTAAGATGCATGGACTCAGGAAATACATTAAAAAAATCAAGGAAGATCCGGATATTCCTAAAAGCAACTCAAAAGCAAATAATTAAACAGTGGTTTGGTGTTTCTAGGTTTGTCTACAACACCACGGTTAAACTACTGCAAGATTCGACTATTAAAGCAAATTGGAAAGCAGTTAAGACCGATATATTGAATGGATTACCTGATTTTTGTAAATCCGTTCCCTATCAAATTAAGTCAATTGCTATCAAGGACGCTTGCAAAGCTGTTAGCAATGCTAAGAAAAAGTTTAAAAATGGTGGTGGTATTAGCAAGGTAAAATTCAGGTCTAGAAAAGACCCAATTCAGTCTTGCTACATTCCTAAATCTGCGGTTTCAGACAGGGGAATTTATCACACTATTTTAGGTGAGGCAACATTCAAAGAAGCCTTACCCCAAAGCTTTGGTGATTGTCGATTAGTAAAAGCCTATGGCGACTACTACCTGACAGTACCAGAGGAAGTGTCACGGCAACAGTCCGAGAACCAAGGACGTGTCGTGGCGCTAGATCCGGGCATCAGAACGTTTATTACCTTCTTTTCGGAGTCTAGCTTTGGTGAAATTGGAATTTCAGCTAATATCCAAATTCAAAAACTTTGTTTTCGACTAGATAAAGTAATTTCTAAAATTGCCAAAGCTAAGTGTAAATCCAAAAGAAGATTGAAACTTGCTGCGACTAGACTGCGAGGTAAGATTAAAAACCTTGTAGATGAACTGCACAAGAAAACCGCCCGATTTTTGGTTGATAACTTTGACGTTATTCTGTTGCCAACCTTTGAAACATCCCGAATGTCGAAGAAGGCAAAGCGACGAATTAGGTCAAAGTCAGTGCGCCAAATGCTGACACTATCTCATTATCGCTTTAAGCAGTTTCTCAAGCATAAAGCTTTTGAGTCTAACAAAGTGGTGATGGATGTCAATGAAGCGTACACATCAAAAACAGTTAGTTGGACTGGTGAAATAATCCACAATCTTGGTGGTGCTAAATTTATCAAGTCTCCAACTGACGGGCGGGTAATGCCAAGGGATCTAAATGGTGCGCGAGGGATTTTCCTTCGTGCATTGGTTGATACGCCCTCACTTCGTGAGTGTATTTGTTAACAGATGTTAGCAAAAAAGTATCGGTCGCAAAAGATGCAAACCTGAAAATCATACTCCTATTCAGCAACCCCTAATTGACACTAAATGACGATTGATTTTTTGACGGCGCAGCAGTTTAGTCACCAGCTCTTTGCCGCCCTTAAACCTGCGGAAGCTTTGTTCATTGAGTTTACGGGGGAGTCGAGCCAATTTATCCGCTTTAATCGGGCACGGGTACGCCAAATTGGCACAGTGGCGCAAGCAATGGTGACCCTGCGGCTGCAAACCCATCAGCGGACGGCCAGCAGTTCGTTTCCCTATACTAGCGATCTCGATCAAGCGGGGGCGATCGCCCAGCTTGAGGCGCTGCGCTCAGAGACGCTACAACTGCCGGAAGACCCCTACCTCAGCCCGCCGGTAGATACTGGCTCAATTCAAGAGACCTATATGGGCTGTCTGTTGCCTCCTGAGGCGGCGGTGGAAGCGCTCCTAACGCCGGTGCAAGACTTAGATTTTACTGGCATTTACAGTGGCGGCACCATCGTGCGGGGGAGTTTTAATTCCGCCGGTCAGGATCACTGGTTTGCAACGGAAACCTTTTGCCTCGACTATTCGCTATTTACGGCGGCGGGCAAGGCCGTTAAAAATACCTACGCCGGTACCCATTGGGATCAGGGGGTCTATCATGCCCAAATTGAGGGCGATCGCCAGCAGTTATCTCAACTAGACCGACCCGTGCGCTCCCTCAGTCCCGGACGTTACCGCACCTACTTTGCCCCGGCGGCGGTGGCGGAATTGGTGGGAATGCTCTCGTGGGGTGCCGTCAGTGAGGCCAGTTATCGCCAAGGGGGGAGTGCTCTTGCCAAGCTGCGGGATGGTGCTGCCTCCCTATCGCCCCTATTCAGCTTGCACGAAGACTTTACCGCAGGAACCGTTCCCCGTTTTAATGCCGATGGCGAGATTGCCCCAGCCTGTGTGCCCCTCATTACGCAGGGACACCTGCACACGCTCTTGATCAGCCGCCGCACCGCCCAAGAGTACGGCCTGCAAGCGAATGGTGCCAGTGCCCACGAAGGATTGCGATCGCCCCTAGTTTTACCGGGAACACTGGCGGCAGAGGATTGCCTCAGCGCCCTAGACACCGGCCTTTACGTGGGTAACTTGCACTACCTCAACTGGAGCGATCGCCCCAGTGGCCGCATAACCGGCATGACCCGCTACGCCTGCTTTTGGGTCGAGCGGGGGAAAATTGTTGCCCCCATTACGGATCTGCGCTTTGACGATAGCTTTTACGCCTTTTGGGGCGAGGAACTAGACGCTTTCACCAACACACCCGTCTGGATTGCCAATACCGATACCTACGAGCAGCGATCGCTGGGCGGCACCACAGTCCCCGGAATGTTAGTAAAAGCTTTTAACTTCACCCTTTAGTGACTATCTTCTGTGCCGTATCCCCTATAACTTGTTGAGGTGACGATGAACCGTTCCCTTTCCCACACTACACCACCCCATCCTACCCTGCCACCGCTAGAAAATGGTGATGCCCTGACGCGCTGGGAATTTGAGCAGCGCTATGCCGCCATGCCCCAGGTCAAAAAAGCCGAACTGATTGAGGGAATTGTCTACATGGCCTCTCCCCTGGGCTTTGAATCCCATGCCGAACCCCACGCCAACCTGATTGGTTGGCTCTGGAGTTACAAGGTGTCAACTCCTGGCACTCGTTTGGGGGATAACTCTACCGTACGGCTAGATTTGGACAACGAACTCCAACCCGATGCCATCCTGTTAATTGACCCTCGTGCAGGGGGGCAAACCCGCTTCAGCACCGATGGTTATATTGAGGGGGCACCGGAACTGGTGATCGAAATTGCTGCCAGTTCGGCCACAATCGACCTGCGAGATAAGAAACGTGCCTACCGACGTAACGGCGTACAAGAGTACTTGGTGTGGCAAGTGCTTGATCGCAAGCTGGACTGGTTTCACCTCCAAAACGGTGACTATATTCCCCTGCAACCCGACTCTGCTGGTATCCTGCGTAGCCCTATGTTTCCGGGTCTTTGGCTGGCTTTACCCGCACTGCTAGCAGGTGACATGGTGCTGGTGCTGGCAACTCTGCAACAGGGGCTACAGACACCAGAGCATCATGCCTTTGTCCAGCAATTGCGGGAGCAGATTCCGCAAGATTTTGCTCAACGATCGCCCGAAACACCACAAGAAACTGTATGACTTAACCAGTAAGGCGATTTTTGAAAAAGACTGTACCATAATCCTTGGAAGGGCATGGTAACCACGCCCCTACAGTGTTGCCTATGAGGAGCGAGAAGAGACTCTCCTCTTTTCCCTATCTCCTGTTCCCTCTCCTTTACCAACTATTCTGCTGTGGCCAGTTCCGTGCTGCCCCGCTGCTTGCGACGAGTGAGGCTGTTGAACAGCAATTGACCAATCGCCTTAATCAGATTCCCTTCCAGCTCTTGGAACAGCTTCATATTCATGCCAAAGGCAGCATTGGCTTCATCCACGATGCGATCGGCGGTCGCTTCATCCACCGCTAGCTCATCTAAGCGTTGGCGATAAAGCTGCTTAAAGGCTTTTTCATCACTGATGGCCTCAAAGTGGTAAAAGGCAGTGCCTTCACCATCGTGGAGGTTCATGGCTCGCTCCGCAATCCCTTTAAGGATTTGCCCCCCCGACAAGTCTCCGAGGTAGCGCGTGTAGGAATGTGCCACGAGCAGTTCGGGAGCCGTAGTAGCAACCTCGTGAATACGAGCCACGTAAGCTTGAGTCGCCGCAGAGGGGGTCACCTCCTCACGCCAGTTGGCGCCAAAGTAGTAGGCCAAGTCCCGCTCAAGGCTATGCTTACGATTGAGTTCGGGAAAATAAATTTTGCCCACGATGGGGTGGTCTTTCAACCGCTCCATTTCCATTTCCATGGCACTGTACACGTGGTAAAGGCTGGCAACGAGCTTGCGGTAGGAGCTTTTTTCAACCGTTCCTTTGAGGAAGCAACGCACAAAGCCAACATTCTCCGCCATTGTATGGGCTTTTTTGGTGCCTTCGCGCAATTTCGTTGCTAGAGACGTAGTCATTACGGAATCCTTCTTAAGAGCTTGCAACGTTTTGTATCTAAACTCGACCGCAAAAACAGTCTAATTCTCAGGCTACGGGCAAGCGGTACCGTTTTTCATTAAAAATCATTAAGGCGTCGCCGCGCCTCCTCAAGAGCCATGCGGACTTGGGCAAAGCCGGTGCCGCCATAGCTATTGCGTGCCGCCACCACTTGCTGTGGGGCAATGCGCTCGTAAATGTCGTTTTCAAACGCGGGGTGCAGAGCCTGCCACTCTTGCAGGGTTAAATCCTTAAGAAATTTACCTTGCTCTAGACAGGTTTTGACCACTCGCCCCACGAGGTTATAGGCTTCGCGGAAGGGCACCCCCTTACTGGCCAGATAGTCTGCGACATCGGTGGCATTGGCAAAATCACTATTGACTGCTGCGGCTAAGCGCTGAGGCTGAAAGACAATCCCTTGCGCCATTAAAATGGTCATGGCCTCTAGGCAGGCAGTAACTGTATCCACCGCATCAAAAATCGCTTCTTTGTCTTCTTGGAGATCTTTGTTGTAGGCCAAGGGCAGCCCCTTCATAACCACTAAGAGCGCTTGAAGATGGCCAAACACCCGCCCAGTTTTCCCCCGCACCAGTTCAGGCACATCGGGGTTTTTCTTTTGCGGCATAATGCTTGAGCCAGTGGCGCAGGTATCGGTGAGCTGGATAAAGGCAAACTCCTCCGATGCCCAGAGGATGACCTCTTCGGCCAACCGCGACAGGTGCACCATAATTAAACTAGCGGCGCACAGGAATTCAATGGCAAAGTCGCGATCGCTAACGGCATCAAGGCTATTGCGATAGGGTTCAGCAAAGCCGAGTAATTGCGCACTGTAGTGGCGATCGATGGGAAAGGTGGTTCCCGCTAGCGCACCTGCCCCCAAGGGAGAGACATTTACCCGCTGCCGAAGTTGAGCCAAGCGTTGCCAGTCGCGTTCTGCCATCTCCACATAGGCCAGCAGATGGTGTGCCAAGCTCAGGGGTTGCGCCCGCTGTAGGTGGGTATAGCCCGGGATCAGGGTCTCCACGTGGGGGGTGGCCACCTCAAGGAGGGTGCGCTGCCACTGCCGCAGTTGCTGCTGGATCTGATCAATTTCGGCGCGCAGATAAAGGCGAATATCCGTGCCCACCTGATCATTACGGGAGCGAGCCGTGTGGAGCTTTTTGCCCACATCTCCCACAAGTTCTGTTAAGCGCCGCTCCACGGCAAAGTGAACATCTTCGGCATCGATGCCGGGGCTAAAGCGCCCCTGACGGTATTCTTGACGGATCTGCTCAAGGCCTTGGATCAGGCGTTCCCCTTCTTCAGGGCTGATAATGCCGGTTTTCGCCAACATTTTGGCATGGGCTTGGGAACCGGTCAGATCATACTCAATCAGGCGAATATCAAAGCCAATACTGGCGTTAAAGCGGGCGATCGCCGGATGTAGAGCGCTCTCAAAGCGTTGACTCCAAGGTTGCGGTTGAGTACTCACATGCTGGCCTCAGATGGAAAGGAATGATGCCCAAGATGAATTACCCCATCGGGGATAGGGACGTCCGCGGCATTAAACACTACGCTAAAACAGTACGCTAAAAATTGAGTAACTTACCAAATATCCAGCCGAGGGCAAGGCCAATGATCAGTGCCCAAAGTTGGCCGGAATCAACAAAGTTATTCCACGCTTTGGCAAAGTCATCCCCAAGCGTATCCTTAAACTTCTGCGCAACCAGAATTTGTGGCTCAACAGTCACGGTGGCGGGCATCAAGGTGATGTTTTCTGTGGGCATGACCATAGAGTACGTATCCATAGGGGCAACAGAACTAAAGTTTATCCTAGCGGAGGCGGGGGCGATCGCCAAGGGATAGGGCGGCCACTGACCAACCCCATTGGGATGCAAGCCCCGTCCTGTAGGATGGTGGAGGATGTCAATAACAAACTGTTACAGTTTCTCGCAAACCTATACCAAGGCTACAGCTTCAATGTTACGATGCCGTTGAATCTAGCTGAAATGCCTAGATCATGACTATCTCGTGGGAGATTGGGAGTTAAATTCGCATGACAACACTAACTGGGCAACCCCCGCTGTACGGTGGCAGCACTGGCGGCCTCCTCAGCAAAGCCGACATTGAAGAAAAGTACGCGATCACCTGGACTAGCCCCAAAGAGCAGGTTTTTGAAATGCCAACCGCTGGGGCAGCCGTAATGCGCGAAGGCGAAAATTTGGTTTATCTTGCTCGCAAAGAGCAGTGCCTCGCGTTAGCGGCTCAGCAACTGCGTCCTCGCAAAATCAATGACTACAAGATTTACCGTATCTTTCCTGATGGAGAAACGGTACTCCTCCATCCAAAAGATGGGGTATTCCCAGAAAAAGTGAACCAAGGTCGCGAAGCAGTCAACACCGTTCCCCGCTCAATTGGCCAGAACCCGAACCCTGCCCAACTTAAGTTCAGTGGCAAAAAGCCCTACGACCCTTAGGCCGATTACCTCAGTGCCCGTCCATCAGTGCGGTCAACTTAGCTCCCTTCTCCCTAGGGAGAAGGGTTGGGGATGGGGGAATTCATAGCCACATTCAGCAACACCGATGACCCCTATGGTTCAACCGTAGGGGTACTTTTGTGCCGCTATGCCGTTGATGCGTTGAACAGGTTGTTACAAGGCACCTATAGCGGTGCTGATGCCGTAAAAGTAGGGATGCAACCACCAGATCAGCGCGACAAAAACCGCAACCCCAACATAGGCGGGGCGCAAAAACTCGTGCCACAGGAGGGGTTGCTTGCCTTGCCAAATGGCTTTGAAGGGAATGATTGAGGTGCGAGCTTTGATGGCACGAAATGCTTCGCCATGGCGGTTCTCCCAGCGGCGATCGCCATGCCAGACGCCAAAACAATGATGGGCAATCAGCCCCAAGGAGGTCAGTAGAGTAAAGGAGGTTCCTAGCCAAAGGGTATGGGCAACACACCAGATCACCTGTCCCCAGAGTTGAGGGTGGCGGGTAATGCGGATAATGCCAGTTTCGTAGAGATGGATCTCGGGTTTTTGGATGGCGGCAATTTCCAGCAGGTTAAAGGTGGCGGGATACAGAAAGAGAAACGACAGTGCCGACAGCCCCCACACTATTGCCGATAGCCCCGGCACCCCTTGCAGTTGCCACAGTTGCACCCCATCGTAGCGATGCGCCAAGAAATAGACAATTAGCCCCGTGGCCAGCGGCAGGCTCACCAACGCAAAAAAGATACGGTACAGTCTCGCACCAATACGTTTTTCGGCCCAAGGGCGCAAACTGGCCAAGCCGCTGTGGGCGATCGCAAACAACAGGAGTAACCCTACCATGATCCACTGTGACGGAGTCTGCCACGTATGGGCATCCATGCCTGAACCCTCCACCAATGCAAACCTGTAAGTGCTATCCCCGATCCTAACCGTTGGGGCGATCAGAAATCTCAGTCTTCGAGTGTACGGGATTCCATGGGGACTGTTCTCAGCGGCTGCCACCCTTGCGAATCAACCGATTCAAATGGGTGGCGGTGTGTTGTAGCGATCGCCAGCGTTGATCCTTAAGCTGGCCTAGGGCACGCCGCAGGGCGGGTAATGGTAGGGCGGCGCCGCCATACCGCCACGAGACGTAGGCGTGGGTGAGGGTGTCAATGGCGCGTTGGCTCAGGGAATCTAGCTGGGGGACATCTCGCAAGTACTGGGCATATTCCCAAGGGGTTTGGCTGTTGCGCTTGGGGAAGCCTTGCTGCGCCAGCCAGTCTAGCATTTGCACATAGAGTTGCTCAATGGCACTGAGGCGACGCAGTCGTTGCCGATAGCGCCAACTCTGCCACAGGTAGATGCCAAACCAGAGGGCGATCGCTGCCCCACACAGCAACAATATGCCTTGTATGATTCCGCCCAGCCCTTGGGAAAATAGATCCATAAACTGCGTCAGTAGTGATTCGAGGGCAGCGAATAGGGTGCCGAAAAAGCCCGTCACGGGTGTCGGTAGCCAGCCGGTCACCCAGTTCCAAAACTGTTGCAAAACGCTAAAGGTTTGATCCACCTCTAGGGTCACCGGATAGAGATCGTGACCCGGAATCGGATCAAACAGAAACCAGCCCAATTCAGGGAAATAGGCTTCTGTGAGGGCATAAGCATCGGTATTGCGCACAATATACAAGCCCGTAAAGGGGTTAAATTCCCCCGTGCCCAGGCCAGTAACCAATCGTGCTGGAATCCCGATACTGCGCAGCAGTAGGGTCAAGGCGCTGGCAAAGTGATCGGGGTAGCCCCCCTGCCATTCAAAGAGAAAGGTGGCCACTAAATCCTGCTCCGCAGCTAGCTTAGGGATTTGGGTATCGAGGCGGTAGGACTGTTTGAGGGCTTGGGTCAGGTAAAGAGCTTGTTCGTAGGGTTCCTCAATGGGGCGATCGGCTTTAGCCAACAGGTCTTGGGCGAGGGTTTGCAGCCGGGGGGTTAAGGCTTCAGGCACCTGCAGATACTGACGGTAGGCAGCGGGGTTGCGAATTTTGCCAGCAGTGCGCAAAACAGAGCGATCGCGCACGGGAACGTGGGAAATGACGGAATAGGTCAGCCCCTCTGGTAGGGGAACCGGAGCACGTAGCCCGCCTTCAGGATCGCGAGCAATTTCACGGGTGGGGAAGTACAGTTCGCGGGGGTCGTACAGGTGCGGAATGAGATTACTAAATTCAGAGACCACCGTATAGGTTTGAATGACTTCGCGGGTGGGTACCCGGGTGGGGAGCTGGGGGAGCAAATAGCGAAAACTCCATGGCGATCGCCGCAGAATTTCAGCAGCATCGTTAGTGCTAATGCGCCAGCCCCGTCCGGTATATTCATCAAACGCCAGTACTCGCCAGAATCCGGGAGCTTGGGATCTCACCCGCAGAATTTCCTGAGGGGTCATCACACCACCCAAGGTTTGATCGATTTCGGAGCCAAAGCCGTAGTAAAAGTTACTATCGAACTGTTGGTTGGCCAGTTCCTCCCCTACACCAGCCCCGCCCCTGCCACTCACATAGCCGGGGTTGATCACCCGCGTTTGATCAAACTCCCCATCTACTTGAATTTCAGCACTCACTGGCAGGGTGCGGATTTGATATCCCGGAAACCGTGGTAACACCACAAACACCCCTAGCCCTAGGCTCAGGATTAAAACAAACAGCCCAAACCACTGCCGCCACGACATCCCTAGGGAGTTAACTGCCAGCGGCAGCAGCCCTAAGCGCGAGCGGTAGTCTAACACTAATACCGGCAGGGCGATCGCCAAAAACACCAGCAAAAATACACCAAACATCATCGTTTGGCTAAGGGTGGCAGCCACACTGATGAGAATCAGGGCAATCACCATCGAATAACCCAGATCCTTACGCCGCGGCAGGTCAAAACTATGGAGAACTTGCAGTTGAATGAGCAGCTCAGCGAGGAGAAGGCGGGAATCGTGGGAGAGGGCAGCTAAACGCCCCAAAAAGACAACTAGGGCAATCACCATTCCCAAGGCAATCGCTAGTTTAGCGACTACATTCCTTTGCCGACGCGCCCACCAACTCCAGCTAAACCCAGCGATCGATAACGGAATTGCCCAAACACTCGTTTGGGTCTCAGCGGCAATGTCCGTGGCCACAATCCCGACAATGACCATGCAGAGCACCCCCAACCGCAGGATGAGAGAGTCTTCAACATGCTTGGCCGGAGCCAGCATGGGGGAGGCAGAAATCGGGCGCAGCCAAGCCTGGAACATTGGCACCATCGTCCATAAGCAACGCTTTGGATCCTAGCAAGGGTGCACCCCCTTTGGTGGCCGGGTGCGCCAGCCAAGATAGACCGTTCTTAAGTTGTCGGCGGGCTAAAGCGCTCGTGCAGCCATGCCTGCATCCACGCCAGTATCGCCTGTACGTCTTCTGGGGAGGGGGCTTGACAGTACAGTCGTAGGAGGGGTTCAGTGCCGCTAAAGCGCACCAGTAGCCACGCGCCGGTCTCGAGGTAGAATTTATAGCCATCGCTCCGGTTGCAGGCCACAACAGCGCTGTCTAAAATCCGCTGTAGGGGGTTCGTCGCCAGCAGGTGCTCTAGCTGCTGACGCTGATGTTCAGTCTCAAGCCTTAAGTCGATGCGATCATAGTGGCTAAAAAATCCCACCTGGTGCTGCAGAGAGTGGTAGTATTCGCCGACACTGCGCCCGGAGGTGACGATCGCCTCTAGCAGGTACAGCGCAGACAGGAGGGCATCCCGCTCAGGAATGTGGTGGCCATAGCCAATCCCCCCCGATTCTTCCCCCCCCAGTAAAATGGCATCTCCGGCCACCATGCGATCGGCAATATGCTTAAAGCCAATGGGGGTTTCAATGACCGGTAAGCCGTGGAGGGCAGCCACGTTACTCATCAAGTCAGAGCTACTGATCGACTTGATGACGGCACCGCGATAGGGGCTGTGTTGCGCCAGATGATCGATCAAAATGGGCATGAGTTCTTGGGCGGTGTAAAGGGTTCCCTCCCCGTCAATCACGGCGAGGCGATCGGCATCCCCATCAAAAACCAAGCAGACCGTTTGCCCCGTGTGTGGCATCTGCCGCAGTTGCTCCTGCGTCTGGTGTAAATATCGACCAATGGGTTCGGGAGCACCCCCACCAAACAGTACGTCGCGATCGCTGCGAAACTCCGGCACTGCAATCCCTAGGATGCGAGCCAAGCCCCCTGCTGCCACCCCATGCATCACATCGGCATAAACCCTAAGTTGCCCAGCCTCAATCGCTGCCCGAATTGGCGTGCAGTTCACCTGCTGTTGCAGTGCCTCGCAATACATTGGCCACGGGTCAAAGAAATGGAGCGACCCACAACCGAGTCCTACTGGGGGTGGGTCACCGCTGGCTAATTGCGCTTCAATGGCTTGGGTCACAGCAGGGGGAACCGAGCCAGCAAAGGCTCCCTTGACCTTTAAGCCACTATACATGCCAGGGTTATGGCTGGCCGTAATTACCAATGCCCCTAGGGCAGTCTCCGCTTTCACCGCCCAGCTAAGGGCAGGGGTCGGTGCCGGATGACTCGCGAGCCACACCTCATACCCTGAAGCGACCAACACCTCTGCCACCGCCGCCGCAAACTGCTCCGCCAAAAAGCGGCGATCGTAACCAACAATCATCCGAGGCGTACCCGACCCATAGGTGCGATGCAGCACCCAAGCCGCTGCTTTTGCTGCCCGCACTAGCCGTGAAAACGTAAAGTCAGCCCCAATAATGCCGCGCCAACCATCCGTGCCAAAACGAATGGGGGCGTTTTCAGCGACTAACACCTGGCAGAGCGGTAACGATGGAGAAACCATGGGGTAGTCAATCACCAGACTGTTCTGACCATATCATGGGCGATTCAGAGATTCCATTGCACCTTTCACCCTAGACCGTAATAATATATTTATTGCGAATTATTAATGAGGCGATTAGTACCCCATAGTAGTACTAGTCGCGAAATGATCACCTTAGTCGCCTAACCCTCAGCCCCTTTAGAGAGGTATTGAACACTATGGCATTTGTACAAGACCCCTTACCCTTTGATCCCGGTGCCCTTGAACCCTACGGCATGTCGGCCAAAACCCTTGAGTTTCACTACGGCAAGCATCATAAGGCCTACGTTGATAATTTGAACAAACTCACCCAAGATACAGAGTTGGCAGAGAAATCCTTAGAAGATGTGATTCGGCTCAGCTATGGCGATGCGGCTAAAGCCGGAATTTTCAATAATGCGGCTCAAGTTTGGAACCATACCTTTTTCTGGAATAGCCTCAAGCCCGGTGGGGGCGGCACCCCAACTGGCGATGTGGCTGCCCGTATTAACAGTGCCTTTGGCAGCTTTGACGAGTTTAAGTCTCAGTTCAAAACTGCTGCCGCCACTCAGTTTGGGAGTGGTTGGGCATGGCTCGTACTTGAAGCGGGTACGCTGAAAGTCACGAAAACCCCTAATGCCGAAAATCCGCTGGTTCACGGTCAGGTGCCCTTGCTCACCCTCGATGTCTGGGAGCACGCCTACTACTTGGACTTTCAAAATCGCCGCCCTGACTTTATCGATAACTTCCTCAATCAACTGGTGAACTGGGACTTTGTTGCCAAAAATCTTGCTGCCGCCTAGGGGCTAGCGCTGATTGGCAGCAGGGGAAGTAGAGGGTGTAGGGAGTCTCACTGCACCCTTGTTTGTTGTGTGTAGTTGCCTAGGGTAATGTAAATTTTTGTGGGTTTGAGACGCGATAGGTGCCCGCCAATCACCACAGGATCAGTTTCTGGGGGCGTAGATGTACACCTAGCCACCGCTTACACACATCAATGCCAATCCATTGTTCTTGATCCTGCATATCACTTTTGCGCCTGTCTGGGGGTAAATCAGGTGTTTACTCAGCCTTGCGTCATGCGGGTTCTACTGTCCCAACTGATGATTCGAGTTTGACCTGTTGCATCAGAGAGATGACCCTAGCTTCTCCACGATGTCTCGCATCTAAGGGGTGACGGTCTGTCTCTCTAGTTTTAAGATACAAGGGTTGGGGATGAAGGAATTCATAGCCACGTTCAGCAACACCCCCACCGCAAAGCTCAGTCGGGGTACAGTTATACTGTTTTTTGGTTTAATTGGTTTTACGCTGCATCGGACTCCTGCAGTTGATGACGATGGTAGAGGAAGTCTAGAGCATTATTGCGCAGTTCATAGTAGGTGGGATCTTCTAAAATGCGTTCGCGATCGCGGGGGCGCACGAAAGGAATGGTCATGATTTCGCCAATCCTGGCTTCCGGCCCATTGGTCATCATCACAACGCGATCGGCCAAAAAGAGCGCCTCATCAATGTCGTGGGTAATCATTAGCACCGTGCAGCGATGCTCCTGCCAGATATTGAGCAGTTCCTCTTGGAGTTCTTCTTTCGTAATGGCATCTAAAGCACCAAAGGGTTCATCCAGAATCAAAATCTCAGGACGGATGGCTAGGGCGCGGGCGATCGCCACCCGCTGCTTCATCCCCCCCGAAAGCTGGGAGGGGTACTTTTGAGCAGCATCCGCCAAGCCCACCATGGCCAGATGCTCCCGGACAATCGCCATTTTTTGGGGGCGTGACTTTTGTGGCCACACCGCATCTACCGCCAGATAGATATTGTCCGCTGCTGTGAGCCAAGGCAGGAGCGCATAGTTCTGAAACACCACCATCCGATCCGGCCCCGGCTCTTTAATTAACTGACCTTTGAGGCGCACTTCGCCAGTGGTTGGGCGCACAAACCCCGACACCATATTCAGCAGGGTGGTTTTACCGCAGCCCGAGTGGCCAATGACACAGATAAACTCACCGGCCTGAATATCCAAGGTAATATCCGTCAATACGGTAAACGGACCATTACTGGTGGGATAGACTTTACTGACCTGCTCAAGGCGCAGGAACGATTCATTAGAGACAACAGCCACAGGGGTAGTCATGGGTCGAGTTCCTTGGGTCATCATGTACAACTCCAATCAGTCTTGAATTATGAAAAACAGAAGTTAGGCAGCTTGCCGCAGGGGCAGACTGAGGGGAATCTCGGCCATATAGACTTCGTGTTTGATGGCTAAACTGTTGAGATAACTAATTGGGTCATCCGCATTAAAGGTCGTGCCATCGAACAGTTGAATCGGGCCAGTACGGTACTTAATGTCCAGCAGTCCCAATTCCCGCGCCGCAGTGCTAAACACACTGACCCGGCACACCCGCTCCAGAACCTCAACCCAGTTGCGGGGAAAAGGGATGGTTCCCCAGCGGGCGATCTGGGTCATCATCCACAGGTGTTCAGTGCGGCTGGGGCGATTGACACCATCGCCAAAGAACAGGTGGTGCACCGAGGCACCGTGTTGATCCACCCCCAGTTCTAAATACGCGGGGTCAGTCGCGACATAAGCTTTGCGGCTCAGGAGTTGCTTAATTTCTTCACTGTTGGCCGGATCAGCGCAGTAGCGACAGGCATCCAGCAGGGCTTTAACTAGGGCGATGTGGGTATTGGGGTAGGCCATGGCCCAGTCTTCGCGCACGCCTAAGACCTTACCGGGGTGCCCTGCCCAAAGATCGACATCACTGGCAATGGTAAAACCAATCTGTTCTTTGGCGGCGCGTAAATTCCAAGGATCGCCAACACAGTAGCCATCAATACTGCCCGTCCGCAAATCTGCCACCATTTGCGCCGGTGGAATGGTTTGCAACAGTACATCCTGATCCGGATGGATCCCCCCCGCAGCCAGCCAGTAGCGCAGCAGTAGGTTATGCATCGATGCCGGGTGTACCATGCCAAAACGGTGGAGGCGATCGCGACTCTGTAGCAGATAGCGCTGAAAGTCACTGAGGGTGACAATGCCCTGCTCAGCAAGTTCTTTTTTGAGGGTAATACCATTGCCATTCCGACTGAGGGTAAGGGCACTCACCACGGGCAACGGTCGCTCCTCATGGCCACCACAAGTCAGCCACACCGGCATCCCCGCCGGCATTTGGGCAGCATCTAAATACCCCGCAACAATCCCATCCACAATACCCCGCCAACTGCTCTCGCGCACCAGCGAGACTTCCTCAAGGCCGTGGTGAGCAAAGAAGCCTTTTTCGTAGGCAACTGCAATGGGTGCACAGGCCGTCAGGGGCACAAAGCCAATTTCCAGATTAATTTTTTCTAGACCATGGCGGGCGATCGCCGGCTTACGGCGAGCCTGCAACTGCTTCACCCGCTTCTGCTGGTTAAGAAAATAGATAATTTCACTGCGCAGGCTGTAGTAGCTAGGGTGCTCCACGACTGCCATCCGTTGCCGTGGCCGCGGAATATCCACGTTCAGAATGCCCCCAATTTTCGAGCCGGGGCCATTGGTGAGCATCACAATCCGATCTGAGAGCAACACCGCCTCATCGACATCGTGGGTGACCATCACCGCCGTGACCTGCTGACTCTCGCAGATCTGCATCAATTGCTCCTGCAAGTTCCCCCGTGTCAGCGCATCCAATGCTCCAAAGGGTTCATCCAGTAACAGCAATTTCGGCTGAATCGCCAAGGCACGGGCGATCGCCACCCGCTGTTTTTGCCCCCCCGACAGCATTGTCGGCGGCTTATGGGCATGGGGACGCAACCCCACCAGATCGATATAGGACTCAACCAGTTGCCGCCGCTCCCCTGGGGTCAGATGCGCCAGCACCTCATCCACCGCCAAGGCAATGTTATCCCGCACCGAAAGCCACGGCAGCAGCGAATAGTTCTGAAACACCACCATGCGATCAGGGTCTGGCTGCCGCACCCGCTGGCCTTCGAGAGTCACCACCCCACTGGTCGGCAAATCTAGCCCTGCAATCATATTCAGCAACGTGGACTTACCACAGCCGGAATGCCCAATGAGCGAAATAAACTCCCCCTTTTTGATGGTTAGATCAATTCCCTTCAGGGCAACGTACTGGCCACCATTGCTGAGGTCAAAGACCTTTTCCACCTGATCAACCGCAACAAAAACCCCCATGGAACCCTCCTATCGACTTGTCGGTGCAATTTTTGCTTGCAGGAACCCAACAGCCCGATCCAAGATCAGACCGATCGCTCCGATATAAACCACCGCCACAATAATTTCCGTGACATAGTTTTGCTGGTAGGCATCCCAGATAAAGAAGCCAATCCCTGCCACCCCAGACATGACAATTTCTGCAGCAATAATGGCTAACCACGCCAAGCCGATGGCAATCCGCAATCCCGTAAAGATATAGGGCAGTGCCGAAGGCAAAAGCACTTTCAAAAAGAACGTCTTTTTCGAGAGGCGTAGCACCCGTGACACATTCTTATAGTCTTGCGGGATTTCTCGCACCCCAACAGCGGTATTGATCAAAATTGGCCAAATTGCCGTAATAAAAATCACAAAGATGGCTGCTGGTTCATTTTGCCGCAGCGCCGCGAGGGAAATAGGCACCCACGCCAAGGGAGCCACCATCCGCAGAAACTGGAAAATTGGATCAAGGGCTTTGTTGAGCACCTTACTAGTACCCACCAAAATGCCAAGGCTAATTCCGGCCACCGCTGCCAAGCCATAGCCCTGAGCCACCCGCGTCAGGCTAATCAAGGTTTGCCGTGCCAACCCCTGATCCAGCGGACTATTGTAGTAAAACGGATGCAAAATCAGATAGCGGCTCCGCTCATCCGCAAACACCTGTATAGGCCCCGGAAGAGCCAAGATTTTTGTGAGTGCGAGCACTTGCCACACAACTAAAAAGCCAATAACACCAACGATCGGCAGATAAAAATCTGCGCCCCGTTGACGCAAAAATTTAACGAAGGGATGGGTTGTGCCATTGCGCCGTACCGATGCAACTGCCATAGATCGCTCCTGTTGAGTAACACATCAATCCTTAGGACTTGACTTTGATTTTCAGGCTGTCCAGGTAAGCTTGGGGATTTGCCGGGTCAAAGGTGACCCCATCGAAAAAGGTTTCCACGCCACGAGAGTCGCTGGTGGGAATGTCTGCTGCAGCAACGCCGAGTTCTTTAGCCGCTTCCCGCCACAGATCGGAGCGGTTCACCCGATCAATCATTTGTTTCATGTTGTCGAAATCCTTCAGCTTATCCGCATTGAAGCCCCAGCGCAGGTTTTCGGTTAAAAACCACAGATCATGACTCTTGTAAGGGAAAGAGATACTGTTACCGTTCGGATCCCGCCAGTAAAGGGGGCCAATGTTAAAGTCGTTAAATTTGGGTTGGCCATCCCCCATCGTGTAGGTTCCCTCGTAAGGTGGCGTGAGAATGTTACCGGGAATGTTGAAGTACTCACGGCGACCACAAATTTCAATTAATTCCGGACGGTTAGCTTTATCGTCACACCACTGCTGCGCCTCCATGACCGCTTTGAGGAGGGCTTTGGTGGCTTTGGGGTTTTGGTCAACCCAATCCGCTCGCACCGCTAGGTATTCCTCCGGATGGTAGGGCCACATTTGAGCTGTCAGGGTGGCCATAAAGCCAATATCGTCGCTGACAATGCGAAACGGCCAAGGGTCACCCGTACTAAAGGCATCCATGGTGCCATTGCGCATCCCCGCCACCGTTTCGGCAGGGGGCACCGCTAGCAGTTCAATGTCCCGATCCGGATCGATGCCATTGGCGGCAAACCAGTAACGGATCCATAGATCTTGGTTGGCTTGGGGGAAGGTGTAGGCAGCTTTGAATTTGCGACCATTGTTGGCGGCAAACCCTTTGATGTACTCCGGATCTGCCATTTTCAGGTGAACCCCCTTGCCTTTATGAGCACCGGAGATAGCAACGCCATTGCCTTGGGTGTTCAACTGCGCTAAGACGTACATCGGCATTTTCTGGTTGTTGAGGGTGATAATGCCTTCGCTAATGAGGTAGGGCATAGGCATCTGCCATTGGCCACCATCAATACCACCCCCGGCTGCGCCAATCACGACGTTATCCCGCGCACTGGCCCAGTTAGCCTGTTTGGAGAGTTCGGCATTGACCAACCCATGCTTGGCAAAAAAGCCCTTTTCCTTGGCAATAATGAGCGGGGCAGATTCAACAATGGGGATAAAGCCTAGCTTAATGGTATCGGTTTCAATATCAGCAGTGCTGCCCCCTGCTTGCTGGGAGGGGGATTCTGCTGGTGCACACCCCTTGAGGGCGATCGCCCCTACAGCAGTAGCCGTGGCAGTCATTAAAAAGCGACGACGTGACAATTGAGACATAGTCCAACCTATATCAAGAACCGTAAGATTAAATTGACAAAAAACGGTTTCCCCAGAGAGCACTGGGAAAAGTACAGTCGTTTGCGATGCACACACCCGGAAAACCGGATTGAAATCAATCTATCACTGTAGATGTAAAAAAAGATATATCTCTATTGGATAAGCTCGGCTAATTTTTTTTATTCCATAAATAAGTTGAACCAATTTTAGCCATTGCAGTTGACGGAAGACTCCCTAGCCTGATCTCCTGCGCTGCTGTTGGCAGGCGAAACGGTACAGGCTCGCCGGTTGGAATTCTGCTGAACTCGATACCGATGTCCCCATTAGCTGGTAACGTGGTATGGAAGCCATCCAATGGCGAAGCAGTATTGATTTCAGCACGGTTAGCATGAGAGTCCTCGTAATTGGCGGTGATGGTTATTGTGGCTGGGCAACGGCGCTTTACCTTTCAAATCGCGGGCATGACGTGGCTATTTTAGATAGTCTGATTCGGCGGCATTGGGATGCAGAACTGTGCGTAGAAACCTTGACTCCTATTGCCCCCATTCAGCATCGCCTACAGCGCTGGCACGATTTAACCGGCAAGAAAATTGATCTTTACGTGGGCGATATCTGTAACTACACATTTCTTGAGCGGGCAATGCAGGCATTCCAGCCTGATGCGGTGGTTCACTTTGGTGAGCAACGGTCTGCCCCCTATTCTATGATTGATCGCGAACACGCGGTGTTAACGCAAGTCAATAATGTGGTGGGCACCCTCAACCTGCTCTATGCCATCCAAACCCATAACCCTGAATGCCACTTAGTTAAACTGGGCACGATGGGCGAGTATGGCACCCCCAACATCGATATTGAAGAAGGTTACATTACCATTGAGCACAATGGCCGCAAGGATACCCTGCCCTATCCCAAGCAGCCCGGCAGCTTCTACCACCTCAGTAAGGTGCACGATAGCCACAATATCCATTTTGCCTGTCGCATTTGGGGGTTGCGAGCCACTGACTTGAACCAAGGGGTGGTCTATGGTGTGCTCACCGAAGAAACAGGGATGGATGAGTTACTGATTAACCGTCTTGACTACGATGGCATTTTTGGCACCGCCTTAAACCGCTTCTGTATTCAAGCGGCCATTGGGCATCCCTTGACGGTCTATGGGAAAGGCGGGCAAACCCGCGGCTTCCTCGATATTCGCGACACCGTGCGCTGTATTGAGTTGGCTGTGAATCAACCGGCAGCCCAAGGCGAGTTCCGAGTACTCAACCAGTTTACAGAGCAGTTTAGTATCGGTGATCTGGCTCATAAAGTACAGGAAGCAGGGAAAGCCCTAGGCCTGAAGGTGGAGATTAACCACCTTGAGAACCCCCGTGTTGAAAAAGAAGAGCACTACTTCAACGCCAAGAATACTAAGCTGCTGGATCTGGGGCTGCAACCCCACTACCTCTCCGATTCGCTGCTAGACTCCCTCTTAAATATTGCGATTAAGTACAAAGAGCGAGTGGATGCGAACCACATCTTGCCTAAAGTAAAGTGGCGCCCCTAGTTGCTAGACCTTACAGCACGGTTTTGATCCGCTGTTAAAACCGAAAGATGGCCTGCTAAAATTGCTTATTATTTTCGTCTTTGCACGATATTTTAGTGATTCTTCGAGGCTCTCCATGGCTCAGTTGGCGATCGCTCCAGTGCTATTTCACTTGGCGTTTCCCGTTAGTAATATTCCCGAAACTAAAGCATTTTATGTGGAGGGGCTGGGGTGCGAGCCTGGGCGCGAAAACCCCCATTGTCTGATCATGAAGCTCTATGGCCATCAGTTGGTGGCTCACGTTACCTCGGAGCCGTTAACACCGCCCAGTAGCATCTATCCCCGACATTTTGGCCTCATCTTTTTGGCAGAGGCCGATTGGCAGAACCTGCGCGATCGCGTTGTCGCCAAGGAGTTAGGGTTTTATCAGCCACCGCGCACCCGGTTTGTGAACACACCGCTTGAGCATAAAACCTTCTTTTTGGCCGACCCATTTCATAATTTAATTGAGATCAAATTTTATCGCCACGCAGAGGCTATTTTTGGCAACCGCGATCAGCACGCCGTGGGAGACACACCTTTAATATCCACACCCTAGGGGTGGCGCTGTGGCTCATTTGATCCTTTACAGTAAACCCGGCTGTCACCTTTGTGAAGGACTGCAAGAAAAGCTGGAATCCCTAACAGCAAAAGGGTTTTCCTTAGAAGTTCGGGACATTACTCAGCAACCGGAGTGGCAGCAAGCGTACGAATACGATGTTCCCGTATTGTACTTGGTGGTTGAGGGTCAAACCCTTGGCGTGCCGCGATTTCCCCCCCGACTCAGCGCCGCGGAAATTGAGCGCCGCCTACAACGACTTGCGTTAGAGCGGAGTCATTAAGGGCATAATCGGCATAGCGATGCCAAATCCTTTGAGGACTGAACAAATGGACTTAGGAGCCATGCTATTTCGTGGTCGCGAACTGAACGTGACCCAGCAGTTTGCCGTGATTGGTCTAGGGCGCTTTGGCCGTGGCGTTTGTGGTACTCTACACGACTCCGGTTATGAAGTCTTGGGTACCGATAATCAGGAGCGTTTAGTCAACCAAGTCTTGCAAGATCGCCTTGTTAACCATGCGATCCAGTTAGATTCTACGGATCCACAATCTCTGAAAGAAGCTGGGTTATTTGAGTTTGAAACCGTCATTGTTGCCATTGGCAACCACCTCGATGCCAGTATTATTACCACCCTGAATCTCAAAGAGGCTGGCGTGCCCAAGGTCATTGCGAAGGCCTCTTCAGAGGTTCATAAAAAACTCCTAGAACGGGTGGGGGCAGATTTGGTGGTGTTTCCTGAGTATGAAGCAGGGTGTGAATTAGCGCGATCGCTGACACGTCCGGCGATTCTTGACTCCTTAGCCCTAGATCCTGAAAAAAGCATTATTGAGGTCAAAGTACCAGATGCCTTCCATAACAAAACGATTATGGAAGTAGGACTCCGCAGCCGCTATGGTCTGAACCTCATTGCCCTGCGCTGCGATCAAAAATTTGAAATTATTCCTGACCCTAACCAAAAACTCAAGCGAGGGGACATCATGGTTGTCATTGGTGCTAACACTGACATTGATCGCTTTTTGAGTAGTCACCACGTTACTTGACAGCGCTAGTGCCTCAGTCTCCCTTTTATCGTTGGTCGCCGCCAGCGCGGGTTGTAGCTCTTCTCTCGCTCATGTTTGGCATTAGTAGCTTGCAAACCCCTAATAGCTTAGGCGTTGCCTCGGTTGTGGTTGTGCTGTGCTGTGTTGCTAGTCAAGTGTCGTGGCGGCAGTTTGCTCACCGCTTGCGTCACTCCCGTTTTTTCTTGATCGGACTTTGGGTATTTCTGCCCTTGGGTGGTGATGGCTCCCCCCCCCTAGGGTGGATTTCCACCACAGGGCTACAGGTGGCCTGTCTTCTCTCGTGGCGGTTCATCCTCTGCCTAGCGCTAGCAGTGACCCTCCTCGAGACGCTCACCTTTAGCCAATGGTTGGCCGTCTGTCGCTGGTGCTACTTACCATCGCTGCTTACCGATACCTTGGCGTTGACCTATCGTTATCTGTTTGAGTTAGAGTTTTTGCTTTCACAGATGCAGCAGGCTCTTTTTTTGCGTGGTTTTCGCCTACATTGGCAACGACTGGGGGCGTGGGCACAACTGATTGGCGCCTTTCTCATTCGTACTGAAGAACGGGCGCAGCACATTTATCTGGCCATGCGTTTGCGGGGCTACGGCCTACGGGGGCAGATGCGTCCCACCTTTGCAGATGCTGCCCCTTGGAGTTGGGGATTGACGGGTATCGTGCTCCTTGGGGTGGGGGTACTCATTGGATGGGATAGTGGCTGGCTAGAGCGGCAGTTACGGTGATTCTTACTGACTAGCGGCCTGAAGGCGCTAAGGCTGCGCAGCTTCCATACTAGTGGCTGCCATTCCTTTGGTGGCGGCAAGTTTAGCAACTTCTTGATCGGTGAGCATAGTGTAGTCTCCACAGCAACAAAAAACGTTTCTCTCACCCCTAGGAGCAGTCGCTTTGTGTTCGAGGGGTAACACTTGGTTTTATTGCACAACTATTCCTTGAGTGACCGGAGGTCTAGACGCTTGGGCTTTAGCGTTATTGGAAGGCTGCTACTCGCTTATTATAATCGAGAGTATCTTAATAATCGAGAGTATCTTAAGAGTTGTGTTGTGGGAGGGTGTTAGCCAGTACCTTGAGGGCACAGAGGATGGCTGCACTGCGTCAATCCATGGCAGCGCATTCATATAGATAGTGCTAAGGGTTCCCATCGATTTAGTGGCCACATAAAGGGTGTGAAGACGGACGGCCTATGGTTGGGTTACGCTACGGGTTGTTAAGTATGGCGGTGCTGGCTAGCCTGTGGGTGGCACCCGTCAAGGCACAGGAGCAACGTCCGCTTGAATCCATTGATTCGGTTGATCTCGTTGATTTCGTCGATGCAGTGGACTATGGGCTGACTGTGGTGGCGGGCGATCGCCTTGCCCAAGCGATGCCATCGTTGCCCCAGTCCCAAGGCTCGGCCATTGATTTATTGCCTTCAGCGCCAGCCCCTGCACCACCGGACCCCGTTGTGGAGGAATCCCCTGCCCCCTTACCTTCTATGGCAGATATTAAGGGCGATCGCCCCCCGACAGAGGAGAGTGAGGTAGAGGGCACGATCGAGCCTGCGACACCGGAGCGCAGTGCTGAGCAAGCGGCTCGCGAAAGACGCTTAGCCATCTTGATGGAGGGCGATCGCCACTTCCAAGCGGGCGACCTTACCCTTGCCAGAACCTATTACCAAAAAGCAAAAGCGGAGACTAATTTACCACCACCGCGCTTCACGCCGCCAGCCATCCTTGAAATTAGCCAACTGCCCCCCGCCGCCCAAATTTATTGGCGCGAAGTCCAAGGGGGATCGCAACTGTACAGTGCCCAGTCTGTACCGTTGCGGCTTCTCGTTGAGCAGTTTCCTGAATTTATTCCCGCACACGTTAAACTCGCTGAATTTTTATTCCAGCAAGGGTCTTGGCAGGAAGCTCACGCTCAGCTTGAGCAAGCCACCAGCCTCTATCCCGACCAACCAGAGCTGCAGCGCGCCCTTGTTGCGTCTTACGATCGCCAAAAACAATGGCTAGAAGCGGCACTGACCGCCCGCCGTTTTGCCATTCTGAACCCCGACCATCCCGCTGCGCCTGAATTTGAGCACCTAGCCGCCGAGCGAATGCAGCGATTTCGCCGTCAAGTTCAAGGCCAGCTGCGCGAAAGTATGATTGTTGGTGCCCTGACGGGCTTAGTGGGGGTGGCTATTACCGGTAACCCCCTCCTCTCCCTTGACTCCATTCAAATGATGGCCTTAATGATGCAGGGGGAAGCGGCCATTGGTGCCTCTGCCGCCCGGCAAATTAGCCGTCAAGTGAAGCTTTTAGACGATCCCGATGTCCAAGCCTACGTCAATGAGGTGGGGCAGAAACTGGCCAATGTGGCTGGACGGAATGAGTTTGAGTACGAGTTTTTCATTATCAACGATGATAGTCTGAATGCCTTTGCCTTACCCGGGGGCAAAATTTTCATTCACTCAGGCGCCATCCTCAAAGCCAACACCGAAGCAGAGCTAGCGGGGCTGCTGGCTCACGAACTTGCCCACGCTGTCTTGTCCCATGGGTTTCGATTGGTGACCCAAGGCACGGCTACAGCCAACTTAACTCGCCTGCTGCCTGTGGGGGGCTACATTACAGGGCTGCTGGTCACAAGCTACAGCCGTGACATGGAGCGGGAGGCGGATATTTTAGGAACCCGCATCCTTGCCCGGGCTGGCTATGCTGCCGATGGCTTACTAAACTTGATGCACACCCTCCAAAAAGAGTACCGCAACCAAGAACCGTCCTTGCCGTGGTTTTCCACCCACCCACCCACCGCCGAGCGGATTCGCTATATTCGTGGTCTGATGCGGCAGCAGAACTACACCCCCTTTGCCTTTGAAGGGGTTGAACGCCATCAACAGATTCAAGCCCACCTGCGCAGCATTTTGCAGCCTGCGAACCCGAAAACGCCCCAACAGCAGACTGCGGCAGAGCCAACCCTCACACCGACCTCATCGCGGTAAACTGGTAAGAGTATTCACCAAAATATTTTTTCATCGATAAGATAGCAACATCACAAAGCGCTAAATTATTCCGACGTTTTTTATCTGCCCCTATGGATGCCTCGGCCAATCGTCCCGATACCTACGTTCCGCATCTGCAATCCCCAACACGCTCCTCAGGAGAGTCGCAACGGGGTTTCATGCGGCCAACGGAACTGATTCTTGCTGCCCCGACACCACGGTTGCTGTTTCACTCTATCTATATACAGCGATCCATTGTGCTGGATCAGTTACCTAGGTGGCGCATTGGCCGCAGTAAAGACTGTGATATTGTCATGCCCGATCGCTGGTGCTCTCGTGCTCATATTGCCATTGAACGCCAACCGGATCATCGCTACCGGCTGATGGATCTCAAGAGTATGAACGGCACATTTATTGGCAATAGCCGCATTCAGGGAACTCATATCCTCCACCACGGCGATCGCATTGCGATTGGAGAGTCTGAACTCGAATACATCGATCTGCGGGATGCCCCCAGCCCTCACCCCTATACCGATCACTCCCATGAAAGCTATGGCCAAGCCACCGTGTTGATGACCCATTCCTCGCGCACCCAAGGGGAAATGTGGCGGGAACTCCTCAACTCTCAGGGGATTTCCACAATTTGGGCGACCTCCCACTTTGAGCTGGAGAAAATTATTGCCCACGTTGAGTCCCTCAATTGCAAAATCAGTCTGCTGTTGTTAGACTTGGGGATGCCGAAAACAAATCCCTATGACTTTTGTCGCCAGTACCGTCAGTCGTACCCAGAGATGCAGGTGATTTTACTTAGTGGGATGCGCACCCGGGTACACGAATCAGAGTACAAGTGGGCGGTGAATCAAGGGGCAATGGCGCTGTTTGCGGGGTTGCCCCGGGAAAATATGTTTGCTGATCTGACCAGTATCACAGAACGGTTGCAAATCATTTCAAAGACGATTAATTGGCCGTACCTGAATGCCGAAGCGCTGACCAGCACGCTGTTGAAATTACAGGATAGTATCGATGCAGAAATATCGGGCTTGGTGCTCTAAGGCTGCACGGGGAGATTGGCGGTGTTACATTCAGTAGCAGTGGTGTTTTTAGCAATAACGAACATTGGTTCCTACAGGTTTAGCGATTAGTGCCCTAGAAAAGTCGTTGGTGCGTTTGGAGTGGCCGTGTCTGTGCCAGCAGTTGGCCACGTTTGCCGCCACAAAGCGTGGGATGCGTCAGCTTCAGTCCGGCGATATTTTGGCGGGGACGCAAGCCGCCAGTGAGGTGCTCTTGGCGCAAACGAGGGAGATCATTGCGCTAGAGACAACGTACCAAGGGCGGTTAGATTTTAGTTTGGTGACGGATATTGAGCCTTACCTAGAGCGGCTGCAACATCGCGGCTGTTTACTGGGCAACGAGTTGTTGGCGATCGCCCACGTGTTAACCACGGCTCGCCAGCAGCGACGGCACATCGATGCCCACCCCCTCCTTGTGGAATTGAATCGCCTTGTCAGTGGCTTGCGCACCTATCCAGAGGTCAGCCAGGAAATTCACCGCTGTATTACCGATCAAGGAGAGGTGAGCGATCGCGCCAGTCCTGAGCTTGCCGCCATTCGCCAACAGCAACGTCAGGCTCGTGCCACGTTGCATAGGGCTTTGCAACAGATTGTGCAACGGCGCGCCACCGCTTTGCAAGACGCCGTAATTACCCAGCGTCGCGATCGCCATGTCCTCGCCGTTAAGGCCACCCACAAAGATCACGTTCCCGGCATTATCCATGACCTATCGGCCAGTGGTGCCACCCTCTACATTGAGCCGCAGGAAACCATTGAGCTACAAAACCGCTTACAACAGTTAGGGCATCAAGAAGCAGAAGCAGAGCGAGCGGTCTGTCAAGCCCTCTCGGATCAGTTGGCAACGATGACGGATGACCTGTGGTACATCCTTGACGTGCTGACGGCGCTGGACATGGCCGTGGCGCGTGCCCACTATAGCCTGTGGCTTGAGGGCAGTTGCCCCGAATTTTGCGATACGGCCTCCCTGCGGCTACAGCAGCTACGGCACCCACTGTTGGTGTGGCAGCACCACCACGAACAGGGGCAAGCGGTTGTGCCTATTGATGTGGACATTCCCGCCAGCATTGCCGTGGTCACCCTGACCGGTCCCAATACTGGCGGCAAAACCGCCACCCTGAAAACGGTGGGACTCGCGGCCTTAATGGCTAAAGCGGGCTTGTATATTCCGGCTGCCGCCACCCCCCAATTGCCGTGGTTTAGTGGCGTGTGGGCAGATATTGGCGATGAGCAATCCTTGGCTCAGAATCTTTCGACCTTTTCCAGTCATATCTGCAACATTCGCGATATTTTAACGGAGTTGGATGTAGCAGGGGGAGCTACCCTCGTCTTGTTAGATGAGGTGGGGGCAGGCACAGATCCAAGCGAAGGAACGGCCTTGGCGATCGCCCTGCTGCGGTACTTGGCGGATCATGCCACCCTCACCCTAGCAACCACCCACTATGGCGAGCTCAAAGCCCTGAAGTACCAAGACTCCCGATTTGAAAACGCCTCTGTGGAGTTTGACGAACAGACCCTTGCTCCAACTTATCGCCTGCTGTGGGGGATTCCCGGCCAGTCGAATGCGCTGGCGATCGCCCATCGTTTGGGGTTGCACGAGAGCGTCATTGAAGGAGCCAAAAAACTCCTAGCAGGAGATACAGGTTCAGTCAATCAAATGATTGCTGGGCTGGTGGATCAACGGCAAGAACAAGCAGCAAAAATCAGCGCCGTCACGCAGTTACTACAGGAGACCGAGCACCTGCATCAGGAGGTCGAGCGTAAAGCGAAAGAACTGCGGCAGCGGGAACAGCAATTGCGACAGCACCAAGAAGAACAAGTGCGCAGCAGTATTGTCGCCGCCCAAAAGGAAATTGCAAAGGTGATTGCCCAACTGCAACAGGCCGCCAGTCCCGAACAGATCAAGAGCGCCCAAACTGCCCTTGACCACATTGCCCAGACCTATCTACCACCACCTGCCCCCAGTGGATTTATCCCCCAACCGGGCGATCGCGTTCGCTTACCCCAGTGGCAACAGGTCGGCGAAGTCCTGAGTGTTAGCCAGCAGGGCGATATTGTCGTGCAACTTGGGCAGCTAAAACTGGCGGTGCCCCCCCACGCCGTTGAATCCCTCAGCGGTGAACCCGTCCAGCCTCCCGTCAAAGCCAAATCCGCGAGCATCAGCCCCCCTACCCAAAGTGCCCCAGCCATCCGCACCGAGTCCCGTACCCTAGACTTGCGGGGCAAACGCCTGCGGGATGCAGAACCCCTCCTAGAGGAATTTTTGAACCGTCAACAGGGAACAGTATGGATTATTCACGGTCACGGCAGTGGTGCACTGCGGCAGTTTGTCCATGAGTTTTTGTCCCACCATCCCAGTGTTCAGAGCTATGAACTCGCCGCTCCCGAAGAGGGGGGGCGGGGCGTAACGGTGGTGCAGCTATAGGAGAGCAAATAGACCATGCAACAACGCATTTGTGAAATTGTCCGCCACGGCGAAGCTGGCACTCAGGTCACCGTCAAAGGCTGGATTCGCACCAAACGAGAACTGAAGGAATGCACCTTTGTTAACGTCAACGATGGCTCATTGCTAGCGGGCTTGCAGGTAGTGATTCCCCACACGCTTGAGGGATACGCCGACCTGATCAAGCACTTAACCACAGGAGCCGCTGCTGAATTTAGCGGTGAGCTTGTCCCTTCCCCCGGTAAAAACCAACGGATCGAACTCCACGCCAGTCATATCCATGTATGGGGCACAGCGGATCCCGACACCTACCCCCTGCAAAAGAAACGCCATAGCTTTGAGTTTTTGCGCACCATTAGTCACTTGCGCCCCCGTACCAACACCATCGGTGCCGTGATGCGCATCCGCAATGCCTGTGCTACCGCCATTCATCAATTCTTTCAAGAACGGGGCTTTCTCTGGGTGCACACCCCCATTATTACCGCCAGCGACTGCGAAGGAGCCGGAGAACTCTTTACCGTCACGAGCCTGAATCTAGCCGCCCCACCCAGAACGCCTACGGGAGCGGTGGACTTTAGCCAAGACTTCTTTGGTCGCCATGCCTACCTCACCGTAAGTGGCCAACTAGAGGCAGAAATTATGGCCACTGCCTTTAGTCAGGTCTATACCTTTGGACCAACCTTTCGGGCTGAGAATTCTAACACCTCGCGCCACCTAGCCGAATTTTGGATGGTAGAGCCAGAGATGGCCTTCTGTGATCTGCAAGGGGATATGGATCTGGCTGAAGCCTTCTTGCAATATGTGTTTCGCTACGTCCTTGAGCACTGTCCCGAGGATCTGGTCTTCTTTCAGGAGCGGGTGGACAACACCATCATGGCCACAGCACAGCAGATGGCGAGCCAAGCCTTTGCCCGCTTGAGTTATACCGAAGCCATTCACCTGTTAGAAAGGAGTGGTCGTCCCTTCGAGTTTCCAGTGGCGTGGGGTCTAGATCTACAATCAGAGCACGAGCGCTACCTTGCCGAAGAGTACTGCCGCCGTCCGGTCATTGTCTATGACTACCCTGCTAACATCAAAGCCTTTTATATGCGCTTGAATGACGATGGTAAGACCGTCGCGGCCATGGATGTGCTTGCCCCCAAAATTGGCGAAATTATTGGTGGTTCCCAGCGGGAGGAACGCTACGATGTGTTGCACAGCCGGATTACCGAGCAGGGGCTAGATCCAGCGCCCTACTGGTGGTACTTGGACTTGCGCCGCTTTGGCAGCGTCCCCCACGCCGGATTTGGGTTAGGTTTTGAGCGCCTAGTGCAATTTATGACAGGAATGGATAACATCCGCGATGTCATTCCCTTTCCCCGCACCCCCGGCAATGCCGAGTTTTGAGGAACCCTGTTTGTGACGCCTGAATTTTGGAACGATGTTCTAGAGACCTGCGCGCAGATGCAAACCATTGTTGCCCCCCGTCTGATGGAATGGGCGGGGCAGTCTTCTATAGAGCACAAAGCCGACGGCAGCTTAGTGACCCGCGCGGATTTGTGGGCAGACCAAAAAATCCGTGAACTTCTTCAGCAGGTGTTTCCAACCCATGCTTATCTGACTGAGGAAGGCAACCACACCTATCAAGGTGAGCCATGGTGCTGGATTATTGACCCCATCGATGGCACGACCAACTATAGCCATGGGTTGCCGATCTGGTGCATTGCCCTGAGTTTACTCTATCAAGGCATGCCGATCTTTGGCTATGTCCATGTTCCACCCCTAGGACAAACCTTCCACGGCTATTATCATGCCCCCGGCCACCCCAATGGGGCATTTTTGAATGGGCAGCGAATCGGGGTGAAGCTAGCTGAGCCTAACCAGCACGCGTTTTTTAGCCTTTGTGCCCGCAGCACTGAGGTTCTCAAGCGATCGTTTCCGTGCAAAATTCGCATGTTGGGGTCTGCCAGCTACAACCTATTGACCGTAGCGGTGGGCTATACCCTTGGTGCGGTGGAGCGCACCCCCCACATCTGGGATATTGCCCCAGCTTGGCCAATTCTCCACGCAGCGGGAGCAGACTGGCGCTGGCTGAATGCTCCGATGCTAGGGCAAAAACCATTTCCCCTCACCACCAATGAAGATACCAGCCACCGTACATTTCACACATTAGTCAGTGCCAACACTAGTCTTGGCAAATTTTTCTCAGCCTATATTCTTCCAAACACTTTGAATAGGGGTACCTGACATTGCATAGGGGTATTATGGCTGCCACGTTACAAACATTACCGAAATCTTGGCCGAGCGGCTCTAAACACAGCTTCTGCCTCCGGAGTGCCGACAAATCGCCAATGCCAAGGTTCGTACATCACTCCTTGGCGGTTATTTTCGGGAAATGAAAGCTCAAAACCAAACTCACGACCATGACTGTTCAGCCACTCAAAGGCCTTGGTATTGTTGACTTCTCCCCTCCTTGAAAGAGAGGGGATTCCCAAAGGATGCTACGCAACGGGCTGAAGCCGCGTTGCTTCGCTTTTCCCTTGAGCTGTCACCCACAACTTAATGCGGGTGGGGGCAGTCAAAG
>Ga0272446_1001131_pt1 | contig 39758 bp, 32 predicted proteins | sample YNPCB0061_FD_194587 | JGI IMG/M metagenome (GOLD analysis project Ga0272446, IMG submission 194587) | Hot spring microbial mat communities from Yellowstone National Park, WY, United States - YNP-CB-006-1 | ecosystem: Environmental > Aquatic > Thermal springs > Hot (42-90C) > Sediment | place...
GCCTGGGTGCGCGTCCTGTGGCGCACTTGGTCTTCGCGCTCGGCCTACGACCCGAGCCTTCACGGTGGTGCGAAGCGGTTCCTCGCTGCCGCGTGACGCAGGGGTTGACACAGGAAGTCTCATGCCGGCAGGTCCCGTCACCCTCCATCATCGCACGCGTGCGCGGTAAACTGGAGCGATGAGGATGCTGATCTCGGCGCTCGCGGTGGTGCTCCCGATGACGGTCGCCCATGCCGATACGACGGCGCCGCCGCGTCGATTCGAGCTAGACGGAAATGCGCTCAAGCTGCCGGGGCCGGTCCTGTACGAGACGGGCTCGGCGAAGCTGAAGCCGGAGAGCGACGCGGTGCTGGCGCACGTGAAGGCGTACCTCGACGACAAGCCGGCGATCACGCTGCTGCGCATCGAGGTCCACACCGACGCGCAGGGCGGCGGCGACTTCAACCAGCGCATGAGCGAGGCGCGCGCGATGGAGGTCGCCCGCTGGCTCATCGGAAAGGGCATCGACTGCAAGCGCCTGCTCCCCGTCGGGTTCGGCGAGACCAAGCCGATCGCCGACAACGCCACGCCCGACGGGCGCGCCGCCAACCGCCGCACGCTGTTCGTGAACGCGGCGCTCAGGGGCAAACCGATCGGCGGCGTGCCGGTCGACGGCGGGGGCAAGCTGGCCGGCGACACCTGCAAGTAGCGGATGTCCGATCTCCGCTACACGCCCGCCAACAAGGTCATGATGACGCTGCTGGCGCTCCTCGGCGCGGGCGCGCTCTACGGCGGCGGCGGGCTGGTCTTCGATCCGACGGGGCGCGCCATCGGCCTCGGCGCGCGCGAGCTCGGAAAGACGCCGTTCGCCTCGTTCCTCGTCCCGGGGATCGTGCTCTTGGCCACCTTCGGGATCGGGTCGTTCGTCGCGCTCTGGCTGGTCGCGCGCCGCGCCCGCGTCGCGCCCTTCGTCGCCGCCGCCGTCGGCTTCGGGCAGGTCGTCTGGATCGCCGTCCAGGTGACGATGATCGGGCTCACCTTTCCGGCGATGCAGCTCGGCTGCGCCACCGCCGGCGCGCTCATTGGCCTGCTCGCGGTGGTCGCCTTCAGCCGGCGGCCGCGCTACGCCGCGCGCTGACGCCGCGCGCTGACGAGGAGCGACACCAGCACCACCGCCGCGCAGCCGATCACGTTGTACCAGAGGAAGCCGATCGACGAGAGCGCGAAGGTCGCCACCACCAGCGCCTGCGCGACGACGACACCGACGAAGGCCGCGGTCCCGCCCACGCGCTTGACGAAAAATCCCACCAGGAACACGCCCAGCATCGGCCCATAGAAGATCGACCCCAGGATGTTCACCGCCTGGATCAGGTTGTCGACGAGCGACGCCGTCGCCGCGAAGAGCACCGCCAGCGCGCCCCAGCCGACGGTGAAGAGGCGCGCCGCGCGCAGCGACTCGTGGTCGGTCGGCGCCGGCAGCCCGCGCCGCGCGCGCCACGGGCGGTAGAGGTCGATCACCGTCGTCGTCCCGAGCGAGCTCAGCGCCGCCGCCGTCGCCGACATCGCCGCGCACAGGATCACCGCCAGGAGGAGGCCGATGAGCCCCGTCGGGAAGTGGGTCACCACGAAGCGGATGAAGACGTAGTCGGCGTCCTTCACCTCGGCGCCCGGCCGCGCCGCCAGCGTGCGTGCGCACGCGCGGACCTTGTCGGCCTCGGCGTTGGCCTCGCGCAGCGCGCGCTTGGCGTCGGCGATCGCCGCCTCGCCGCCCGCCGCCCGCGCCGCCACCAGCGCCTCGGCCTTCGCCCGCCGCGCCTCGAACGCCCGCGTCCAGTCCTCGTCGACGGCGCGCGCCGCCGTCGCCTGCGGTCCGCTGAGCGCCCGCTCCCACGCCCCGGCGTGGAACAATACCGGCGGCCGGTGGAATTGATAGTAGACAAGAACCAGCACGCCGACGAACAGGATCAGCGCCTGCATCGGCACCTTCACCAGGCCGTTGAAGAGGAGGCCCATGCGGCTCTCCGCCAGCGACGCGCCGCCGAGGTAGCGCTGCACCTGCGACTGATCGGTCCCGAAGTAGGCGAGGGCGACGAACAGCCCGCCGGTCATCCCCGACCAAAAGGTGTAGCGGGTGTCGAGGCGCGGCGACCAGTCGACGAGCTGCATCTTGCCGAGCGCGCCGGCGACGTGCACCGCGTCGCCCATCGACACCGACGACGGGAGCTGCCGCGCGATCACCACCGCCGCCGCCGCCATCCCGCCCAGCATGACCACCATCTGCAGCGTCTGCGTGCGGCTCACCACGCGCGACCCGCCCGACACCGTGTAGAGGATGACGACGCCGCCCAGGATGGCGTTGGTCCAGCCGAGCGGCCAGCCCAGCACCGTCGAGAGCACGATGGCCGGCGCGTAGATCGACATCCCCGACGCGAGCCCGCGCGAGATCAGAAACAAGATCGCGACGAGCACGCGCGTCTTTCGATCGAATCGCGTCTCGAGATACTCGTACGCCGTGTAGAGCTTCAGCCGATGGTAGATGGGCAGCGCCACCGCCGAGAGCAGCACCATCGCCACCGGCAGCCCGAAGTAGAACTGCACGAAGCCCATGCCATCCTCGTAGGCCTGGCCGGGCATCGACAAGAAGGTGATGGCGCTCGCCTGCGTCGCCATCACCGAGAGGCCGATGGTCGCCCACTTGAGGTCGCTGCCGCCGCGGAGAAAGCTCTCCGCCGACTTCTTGCCGCGCTCGCGCACCAGGCCGTAGGCGACGATGGCGAGCACCGTCCCGACGAGGACCGACCAGTCGACGAGGTTCATCCGACCAGCTTCGAGACCACGGTGAAGAGCGCGATCGTCGCGGCGAGCGAGATGAGGACCAGCGCGTACATCCCGCGCGGGCCGCGATCGTCAGCGGTGGCCATTCGCTTCGCGAGTCTTGCCGAGCGCGAGCAGGTTGGCGAACAGCCGGAACGCCCCCGGCACGCCCTCGGGGAGCTGCCGGAAGAAGGCGAGGCCGGTGTAGACAAAAATTCCCTTGCCGTGTTTGCCGACGAGGAGGCCGCCCTTGCGGTCGGGCTCGCCGGGGTCGTGCGCCGCGAAGATCGGCGTGTAGCGGTCGTCCCACTTGTCGGCGAAGTAGAGGCCGCGCTCCTGCACCCACCCGCCGAAGTCGGCGCCGCCGAGGCGGTTCGGGCCGCGCAGCACCGGGTGCGCCGGATCGAGCGCGCGCAGCTCGGCGGTCTCGTCGGTGACGCGCTCCTGCGAGATCTGGAGCGGCCAGGGCCCCACGCTGGCGTCGAGCTTCGCCAGGCGGTTGTTGGTGTTGTACTGGACCACCAGCGTCCCGCCTCGCTCGACGTAGGCGAGGAGCCGCGCGCGGTGGTCGGTGGTCAATTTCGGATTGACGTTAAAGGCGCGCACGCCGAGGACGATGGCGTCGAAGCGGCGCAGGGCGTCGGCGCCCTTGTCGAGCGCGGCGTCGTCGAGCAGCGTCACCTCGTAGCCGGCGAGCCGCAGCGCCTCGGCGACGTCGTCGCCCGCGCCCGGCACGTACCCGACGGTGGCCACCGGCCCGCGCTTGAGCGCGAGGCGCACGAGGCGCACCTCCGCCGGGCGCGCCCAGGTGCGGATCGGGATGTGCGCGTGCTCGACCCGCACCACGGAGGCGACGCCGCCGAACGAGAGCGCGCCGGTCTGCGCCGCGCCCTCGTCGAGCGCGCCGGCCGGCGGCGCCACGCGGAAGGTCAGCTCCTGCGCGGCGTCTTTCTTGTCAAGCGAAAATGGCAGCGCCGCCGGCGTCACCGTCCAGCCGGCCGGCGCCGTCGGGCGCAGCTCCCCGCGCGCCGCGCCGCTCGTCGCGCGCACCGTCACGCGCAGCTCGCGCGGCTTGCCGTCGCCAAAGACCAGCAGCGGCGCGGCCGGCTGCGCCGTCACCTCGGGCAGGATCTCGACCTCGCGCCGCCGCTGCCCGGCGACGGGATCGAGCCACTGATAGACGATCGGCCGCTCGACGGTGATCGGCCGCCCGGCGATGACGAGCGCGATCTCGGCGCGCAGCGCCGGCGGCGCCTCGGGGAGCCCGACGAGCGGCTGCGGCGCGACGTCCCACCGCCCCGGCGAGGGCGCGCGCGCCAGCCACACCGGCGCGGTGAGCGGCGCGTCGGCCGGCAGATCGAGCTTGCCCTCGACGGCGAGCGGCACGTTCGGCGCCAGCACCCCCTTGGCCACCTCCGGCAGCGCCACCTCGGCGCCGGTCTCGCCGGCGACGAGGCGCACCCCGCGCACCGTCACCGCCGCGCGCGAGCGGTTGGTCACCGTCACCGTCACCGGCAGCGCGCGCCCCGGCACCGCGACGCTGTCGGCCGCGGTCGCCTCGACGTGCAGCCCGGCGCAGGCGGCGACGAGCGCCACGAGCTCGCGCCGCTTGTCGTCGCGGAAGGGGCTCTCCGGCAGCGCCTCGAGCGCGCCCAGCGCGTCGACGAGCTTGGGGATCACCGCCGCCGGATCGCCGGGATCGAACGCCGCGCGCGCCGCCGCCAGCTTGGCGCGCACCACGTCCGACTTGGGGACGCGCGACCAGGTGGTGTCGACACCGTCGAGGATCGACTCCTTCATCGGCTCGCCGGCGAGCAGCTTGAAGAACTCGGGCGCCGGCCCGCGCGACGGGTTGGCGCCGAACCCCTGGCTCTTGTGCATGCTGCGCGAGTCGGCGGCGAGCTCGCCGTACGACGCGCCGAGCGCGGCGTCGTACCCGCCGACGTCCATCTTCACCAGGCCCGCCAGCTCGGCCCCCGTCGGCTGCGGCATCCCGGGCCCTGGAAAGAAAAAGCGATTCCAGACGATGCGCCGCGCCTGCCAGGGCTGCACGAAGGCGAGCTGCTCGGGGAAGGCCTTCGGATCGGCGGCGACGTGGAACGCCTCGAGCGCCAGCTGCGCCGAGGCGACGTGGTGGCCGTGCGTGTCGCGCTGATCGGGCGAGAAGCGCGTCACGATGACGTCGGGGCGGAAGCGCCGGATGGCCCACACCACGTCGGCGAGCGCCGCCTCCTTGCCCCAGATCGCCAGCGTCTCCTCGGGCGACTTCGAGTAGCCGAAGTCGCGCTGCCGCCCGAAGAGCTGCTCGGCGCCGTCGACGGAGCGCGCCGCCAGGAGCTCCTCGGTGCGGATGAGCCCGAGGAGCGGCCCCTGCTCGCGGCCGATCAGGTTCTGCCCACCCTCGCCACGCGTGAGCGAGAGGTACGCCGCGCGCACGCGCCGATCGTTCGCCAGCCAGGCGAGGAGGCGCGTGTTCTCGTCGTCGGGGTGGGCGGCGACATAGAGCACGTTGCCGACGACCGAGAGGCGATCGAGCGCGCGGAGGAGCTGCGCGGCGTTGGGTTGACGGGGGGCACCGCCGGCGAGCGCGGTAGACGACAGCGCGAGGGCGAGCGCCCCGACGAGGGAGCGGGACACGAAGGAGCCTGACGAAGCGGCCATTTTCTCGTACCTTCATACCGCCGATGGCGTCGACGTTCTACTCGTCCTATCTCGCGAGGGGGCTGCGAGGCGGCGCGTTCCTGCCGATCGGCCTCGGAGACGGCCCCGAGGCGCGGGCGGCGCGCGTGCGTGCGGCGGCCGAGCGGCGCGTGGCCCCGGCGCTGGTGACGGCGCTCGGCGAGCTGTCGGATGAATTGCCGTCTAGCGCGAAACGGGCCGCCCACCTCGAGACGCTGGCCCGCGGCGGCTGCGCCGTCGTCGCCACCGGGCAGCAGGTGGGGCTGTTCCTCGGGCCGCTCTACACCATCTACAAGGCGGCGACCGCGGTCGTCCTCGCGCGTCGCCTCGCCGCCGAGTCGGGCCTGCCCTGCATCCCGCTCTTCTGGCTGCAGACCGAGGACCACGACTTCGCCGAGATCGCCAGCTGCGTCGTCCCCAACGCGCGCACCCACCACGACAGCACGTCGCTCGCGCTCCCCGAGGGCGACGGCGCCGTCGACGTCGCGTGCGATCCCCGCGCCTCCGTCGCCACCCGCCTCCTGCCGTCGGGCGCCTCGGCCCTCGTCGACGCGCTGGCCGACGAGCTCCTCGACGCCTCGTCGCGCCCGCTCGAGCACGCCGCCGAGGTGCTGGCGCTCTTGCGCGCGGCCTATCGCCCGGGGCGGCCCGTCGGGCGCGCCTTCGCCCACGCGCTGAGCGCGCTCTTCGCCGACGACGGGCTGGTGGTCCTCGATCCGCGCACGCCGGCGATCGCCGCGCTCGCCGCGCCGGTGGTGCGCCGCGCGCTCGTCGACGACGCCCGCCTCGAGGCGCTGCTGGTCGAGCGCGGCCAGGCGCTCGACGCCGCCGGCTTCGGCGCGCAGGTTCGCCTGCGCCCCGGATCGCCGCTCGCCTTCTTCCACCTCGTCGACGCCAACGGGCCGCGCCACCGCCTCGGCCGACGCCCCGACGGGAGCTTCGACGTCCTCGGGCTCGACGCCGACGACGCGCCGCCGCCCGGGCACCTCGTGCAGGCCGAGCTCCTCGCGCTGCTCGAGCGCGATCCCTTGCGCTTCTCGACGTCGGCGCTGCTGCGCCCGATCGTGCAGGACACGCTGCTGCCGACGGTGGCGTACGTCGGCGGCCCGGCGGAGGTCGACTACTTCGCGCAGCTCCTGCCGCTCTACGGGGCGTTCGATCTCGCGCCGCCCGTCGTCGCGCCGCGCGCGCGCTTCCGCCTGATCCCGCGCGAGGCGCAGGCGCTCCTCGAGGCGCTCGGCCTCGCCCCCGCCGACTTCGATCGCGGCGCCGACGCCGTGCGCACCAAGGTCGCCGCCCGGCTCCCCGCGTCGCACGCCGACGCGCCCGGTCCCGCCTGGCTGGCCGAGCTCGAGAGTCGCCTCGACGGCTACGCCGCCGGCCCGGAGGCGTCGCGCGATCCGGCCATCCTCCGCGCCGTCGCCCGCACCCGCGCGGCGCTGCGCCGCAACGTCGCCGCGCTGGCCCGCCGCCACGAGCACGCCGTCCTCGCGCGCGACGGCGCCGCCGCCGATCGCCTGGCGCGCCTCACCGCCTGGCTCCGCCCGACGGTGCACGGCCACGCCGCGCCGCAAGAGCGCGTCTACTCCTTCCCCTGGTTCGCCGCCCGCGCCGGCTGTCGCCCGCTCGTCGACGCCATCCTCGCCGCGGTCGATCCCCTCGACCCCAGCCCCAAGGACATTCGCGTTTGACAGAAAATCGCGCGAGCGCCCTCGGCGTCGGCATCACCTGCTTCCCGACCTTCGGCGGCTCCGGCGTCGTCGCCACTGAGATCGGCCTCGAGCTCGCGCGCCGCGGCCACCGCGTCCACTTCATCTGCGCCGACGTCCCCTGGCGCTTCGATCGCTACGTCGAGAACGTCTTTTTCCACGAGGTCGAGGGGCGCGACTACCCGCTCTTCGATCAGACCGCCAGCCCCTACACCCTCGCGCTGGCGTCGAAGATGGTCGAGGTCGCGCGCTGGGAGCGGCTCGACGTCCTGCACGTCCACTACGCCATCCCCCACGCCGCCTCGGCCTGGATGGCCTGCGAGATCCTCCGCGCCGAGGGCGGCGCGATGCCGCGCCTGGTGACGACGCTGCACGGCACCGACATCACCGTCGTCGGCAACGACCGCTCGTTCCTGCCGGTGACCCGCTTCGTCGTCGAGCGCTCCGACGCGGTCACCGTCCCGTCGCGCGCGCTCGAGCGCCAGACGCGCGAGAACCTCGGCCTGGTCATCGATCGGGCGATCGACGTCATCCCCAACTTCGTCGACACCGAGGCCTACGTGCCCGCGCCCGCGCGCGCCCCGCGCCGCCCGCCGCGCCTCATCCACAACTCGAACTTCCGGCCGCTCAAGCGCGTCGACGACGTCGTCCGCGTCTTCGCCGCCGTCCACCGCGCGCGCCCCGACTGCGAGCTGATCCTCGTCGGAGACGGCCCCGAGCGCTCGCGCATCGAGCGGCTGGTGCACGAGCTCGGCCTGTCCGCCGCCGTCCACTTCCTCGGCAAGCAGCTCCGCTTCGTCGAGGTGCTGCAGGGCGCGCGCGCCTTCCTCTTGCCGAGCGCGACGGAGAGCTTCGGCCTCGCCGCGCTCGAGGCGCTGAGCTGCGGCGTGCCGGTGGTGGCGACGCGCACGGGCGGGCTGCCCGAGGTCGTCACCGACGGGGTGGATGGGGTGCTGTTGCCGGTGGGGGAGATCGACGCGATGGCCGCCGCGACGCTGCGTCTCGTCGAGGACGACGCGCTCTGGGGCCGGATGAGCGCCGCCGCGCGCGCGACCGCCGAGACCCGCTTCCCGCGCGGTCCGATGGTCGCGCGCTACGAGGCGCTCTACCGTCGGGTGCTGGCGACGGCGGCTACTTCTTCGCCGGGGCCGGCGCCGCCCAGTCGGTGAGCGCCTTCTTCACCTCGGCGGCGAAGAAGAAGCCCTGCGGGTTCTTCGACCCCATCTCCTGCGCCTTCTGCGCGAGCGCCAGGGCGTCCTTCTTGTTGCCCTTGTCGGCGAGGAGCTGCGCCTTCGTCCAGACGTTGAACCAGGTCTCCTTGAGCGCGATCGACTTGTCGACGAGCTGGAGGCCCGCGTCGAGATCCTTCTTCTGCTCGAGCATGTAGCGCGCGGCCTGGTTGTACGGCATCCACATCGCGTCGCCGTACTGCGCGATGTTCGCCGCGGCCTGCGCGTCGGTGGCCACCTTGAACGGGATCGCCAGGCGGACCTTCTCCCAGTCGAGCGCCAGCGTGCCGCCCGCGTTCGAGAAGTCGGCGAACGAGTACTGCAGGTGCTCGCGCATCGGCACCGTCTGCGGCTTCACGTCGACGCGGACGACGTCCTGCTCCTTCTTGTAGGCGAAGGCGCCGGCCTGCTTCCAATCCTTGTTGAGGATGACCGTCCAGGGCCCCTGCTTGTTGGGGATCACGAACAGCGCGTAGCTGCCGGCCGGCACCGCCGTCGTCCCGACGGTGACGTCCTTGTCAAAGGTGATCTTCGTCGCGGCGTTCGCGCCCGCGCGCCACACCTCACCCCACGGCACGAGGCCGCCCCAGATGGTGCGCCCCTTCACCGCCGGCGACGAGTAGTCGATGGAGATCTCGGTCAGACCGACCACCTGCATGACCTTCGCGTTCGGGCTGGGGCGGGGCAGATCGAGCGACTGCGCACCCGCCACCATCGGAGCCATCGTCAGCGACGTTGCCAAGACCCATGAAAGGAGATTTTTCATGGGGCGGTACGCTATCTGAGTCCGAGCCGTTTGAGGAGGCGGTGCACGTCCTTCCCGACCTGCTCCTCCTGCGCGCCGCGCACGAACGACGCCGGGATCGATCCGCCCGGCTCGCTGTAGCAGACGTAGGTCGCGCGCGTCGCCTTGCCGTCATCGGCGGGAACGAGGATCCAGGCGCCGCGCACCGCGGTCAGCCGCACGTAGCGCGGGTCGGGCGGCGGGCCGTAGTCCGACCTCGACTCGAAGCGCAGCGCCTGGGCGCCGCCGTCGAGCTTCATCTTCCAGAGGCGGAGCGTGACGTCGCGATCCTTGACCACCGGCGCGGCGACTTCATCGTAGACAACAATTTCGTCGGGGGACTGCTTGAGGACCTTGCGGCTCCGCGTCGTCGGCGGGAGGTCCTTGCCGGTGATGTTGTCCCACAGCGCGGCCATCACCTTGTCGACGGGCAGCGGGATCGTGAGGCGCGCGCGGTGCTCGAAGTACTTCGAGCCCGGCACCGGCCGCTTGTCGTAGGTGATGCCCTCCTTCTCGCCGAGGGACTTCCAGCCCGACTCGTCGTCCGCGCGGGCGACGCTCGCCAGCACGGAGGCGAGGCCCACGGCGACGAACGCGATGGAGAGGCGGCGCGTCACGGCGAGAAGCGTAGCACGCAGCATCGGCTCACGCCGGCCGGACCGCACGCGGCGCGCCGTCGGCGAGCCGGGCCACGGTGTCGAGGAGCTCCGTCAGATCGACCGGCTTCTGCAGCATCGCGTCGACCCCCAGCGCGCCGGCGCGCCCGCCGAGGCCGACGTCCCCCGACAGCACCACGATCGGCGGACGCCGCCGCTTCGCCGCCGCCATCCGCGCCCGCAGCGCCTCGAGCAGCTCCTCGCCGCTCATCCCCGGCATCCGCAAGTCGAGCAGAATCAGCGACGGGACCCCGTGCCCGTCGATGTGGGAGAGCGCCTCGGCGCCGCCCTCCGCCTCGACGACGTCGTAGCCGTGTAACCCGAGCAGCATGGCGAGCACGCTGCGCACGTCCGGATCGTCGTCGACGACGAGGACGTAGCTCACGGGGCGTGCTCCTCGTGGACGACCGCGCCGGCGTGGTGGGCGTCGACGGCGCGCGGGAGCTCGACGGTGAAGGTCGAGCCCCGATCGGGCTCGCTCTCGACGACGATGGTGCCGCCGAGCGCGCTCACGATCGACCGGCAGATGTAGAGCCCCAGCCCGAGGCCCCCGTAGTGCCGCCCCGACACCGCGCGCTCGAAGGGGTCAAAGATCGCGCGCTGCTTGTCGGGGGCGATGCCGATGCCGTGGTCGCGCACCACCAGCGTCGCCGTCGAGGGGCCGCCGCGCACGATCACCTCGATGGGGCGGCCGAGGCCGTATTTGATCGCGTTTAACAATAAATTGCCGACGAGCTGCTCGAGGCGGGAGCGATCCCACGTCCCCACCACGCGCCCGTCGGCGGTGATCGACAGCGCCGAGCCCACGCGCACGAGCTCGGTCCCGGCGCGCGCCGCCACCTCGCGGACCACCTCGGCGAGGTCGACCTCCTCGAGCTCGAGCTGCAGCATCCCGGCGCGCACCCGCGACACGTCGAGGAGCTCGTCGATGAAGCGGGCGATCCGCTTCACCTGGCGATCGCAGACGTCGAGCGTGCGCGGCACCAGCTCCTCGGGAACCTCGCCCGCGCGCAGCGTCTGCACCGCCAGCCGCAGCGCCGTCGCCGGTCCGCGCAGCTCGTGCGCCGCCACCGAGAGGAACTCGTCGCGCGCGCGCAGCGCCTCCTCGGCGCCGCGGTAGAGCCGCGCGTTGTCGAGCGCCAGCGCGATGCGCCGGGCCAGCGCGTCCGCGAGCTGCAGATCGTCGTCGTCGTAGCGCCGCCCCTCGGGCGCGACGAACTGGAGCACGCCGAGCAGGGTGTCGCGCGCGGTCAGCGGCACCGCCATCGCCGAGCGCCCGCCGGTCATGTAGATGAGCGAGTGGCCGGCGAGCGCGCCGCGCGGCAGCTCGCCCATCGCGTGGCGCGTGGCCGTCGACGAGATGGCGAACAGGCGCCGCGGGCCGCCCTGCTCGGCGAAGAGGTCGAGCGCGCAGGCCTCGCCGAGGAGCGGCACCGCCAGCCGCGCCACCGCCTCGGTCGCCCGCTCGACGTCGAGCGAGCCGAGGAGCCGGCTGGCGTCGGCGAGGAAGAGCGCGCGCCGGAGGAGCCTCTCGCGGTCGGTGACGTCGCGGAAGCTCCACACCCGCCCGACGAGCGCGCCGTCGAGGCGCTGCGGCTGCGAGTAGCGCTCGAAGACGCGCCCATCCTTGAAGTGCAGGACGTCGTAGCTCTGCATCTCGGGGTGCGCGTAGAGCTCGTGCACCCGCAGCATGAAGGCGTTGGGATCGTCGAGCTGATCGACGACCCGCGCGATCGTCGCCGCGTCGTCGCGCGAGGCCTGCGCCGCCTCCGACAGGTGCCACATCTCGGCGAAGCGGCGGTTCATCGCGGTGATGCGCCCCTTGCGATCGACGACGAGGGATGCCGTCGGCGGTCGAGTCGAGCGTGGCGCGCAGGAGCGACACCGTCTCCTCGAGCCGCCGCTCGCTCCGCGAGCGCGCGGTCACGTCGAAGGCGGCGCCGATCGTGCCGATGATCGCGCCCTCGTCGTCGCGCAGCGGCTCGACGCGGACGTCGTAGTGACCGCCGGCGCGGGCGATCTCGAAGCTCTCCACCTGCCCGTGCAGCGCCGCCAGGTGGTAGCCGACGGCGACGTGCGCGGGATCGTCGCGGCCGAAGATCTCGGGGACGGTGCGCCCAACGAACTCGCGCGCCTCGCGACGCATGAGCGCGAGCAGCGTCCCGTTCACCTCGCGCAGCCGGAGGTCGCGGTCGGTCACCCACACCGCCGACGGCATCTGCGCGAACACGAGGTGCAGCTGCGCCTCGCGGCGGCGGAGCGAGCGCTCGACCTCGCCGGCGTCGACGACGACCGCCACCGCGCCCTGCGTGCCGTCGGACCCGCCGACGGGCAGCGCCTGGACGGTGAACGAGCGATCGCCCGCGTGCAGGCTGCCGCTGCCGCGCGCCCCGCGCAGCGCCTCGTCGAGCGCGGCGACGATCGGCGGCCGCGACGCGAAGGCCTCGCGCGCCGAGCGACCGACGAGCTGCGCGGCGGTCGGGAAGGTGTCGCCGCAGCCGCCGGCGACGAAGGTGATGGCGAGCGCGCGGTCGACGCCGACCACGAAGACGTCCGTCGTGGCGAGCGCCGCCGCGGCCTGCTCGCCGCTGCGCTCGGGGGCGCGCGGCGCGGTCGTCATCCCTGGGTCCTCGACCATCACACCTCACGACGTCGCGCAGCGATCCCCCGCGTCGAGAACGTATGGTGCGCGCGCCGCGCGGGGACAATCCCCGCCGGGCCGGAACGCGGTGGCGCCGCCCGTGCATCGAGCGGACGTCGATGCGCCTCGTCGCCGCTGCGCTGGTCACCGTCGTCACCTCGCTCGCCGCCGCCGCCTGCGGAGGCCAGGACCCCTGGCTGCTGCGCGCCGAGCACCACCGCGTCGCCTCGCTGAAGGCGTGGGCCATCGACGACTACGATCGTGCCGCCCGCGAGGCCTGGAAGTCCGAGCGCGCCGCGCGTCGCGCCGTCCGCGGCGCCCCGGTCCCGCGCGTCCTCTAGCAAATTTAGCCGGTGGCGAGGGGGCGCGCCTGCAGGCGCTCGACGACGAAGTCGCGGAACGCCGTGACCTTGCGCGGGACCGAGCCGCTCGACGGGTAGACCAGGAAGACGCCGCCCGAGCCGCGGAGCCGCTCGTGGCGCATCACCGGGACCAGCGCGCCGCTCACGACGTCGGAGTCGGCGACGAAGGAGGGGAGCGGCCCGACGCCGGCGCCGTCGCGCAGCAGGGTGCGCAGGAAGATGAACTCGTCGCAGCGGAAGCGCGGCCGCAGCCCCTTCGGCGTCTCCATCCGCGAGAAGACCACCCAGTCGTGGTGGGGATCGCCGAAGTGGCGCGGCTCGCCGCGACGGGCGACGTAGGACGGCGCGGCGTAGTAGCCCATCGCGACCTCGCCCAGCCGGCGCGACGTGAGCGACGAGTCCTTCATGCGCGTCGGCGAGGCGCGGATGGCGACGTCGAACCCCTCGGCGACGAGGTCGACGAGGGTGTTCGTGAGATGGATGTCGAAGGTGATCTCGGGGTAGCGCAGCGAGAACTGCGCGAGGAGCTCGGGGAGCACGATGGCCCCGAGGTCGTAGGGCGCCGTCATGCGCAGCTCGCCCGAGGGCTGCGCGGCGCTCTCGGGGAGCTTGCCGACCGCCTGCGCCAGCGCCGCGAGGTGCGGCGCGGTGCGCTCGTAGAGCGCCGTCCCCGCCGTCGAGAGCGAGACCTTGTGGGTGGTGCGGTGGATCAGCTCGGCGCCGACGGCGCGCTCGAGGCGCGCGATGGCGCGGCTGACGGTGCCCTTGCCGATCCCCAGCCGGCGCGCCGCCTTGGAGAAGCTGTTCTCGTCGGCGACCGCCACGAAGGCGGCCAGGAGGTCGTAGTCGACTGGTGTTGTCACCATGAAACACCATGTTGCCATCCGATGGGCTGGTGCGCGATCGGAAACATACGCACTCTAGCGGCAACTCACGAAAGGAATCCCCATGACGACGCTCGCCGCCTCCGCTTCCGCCGCCGACACCGCGCCCCGCTCGAAGGCGCTGCACATCACGCTGTGGGTCGTCCAGGGGCTGCTCGCCGCCGCCTTCCTCATGGCAGGATGGATGAAGCTCGTGACCCCCGTCGACGTCCTCGCCAAGCAGATGCCCTGGGTGACCGGCGCGATGGGGCAGTTCGTCCGCATCATCGCCGCGCTCGAGGTCGCCGGCGCCATCGGCCTCATCCTGCCGGCGGCGACGCGCATCCTGCCGCAGCTCACCACGTTCGCGGCGCTCGGCCTCACCCTCAACATGATCGGCGCGGGCGCCACGCACCTCGCGCGCGGCGAGACCCCGATGATCGTCGTCAACCTCGTCCTCGGCTCGCTGGCCGCCTTCGTCACCTGGGGCCGCGCGCTGAAGGCACCCATCCGGAGCCGTTAAATGACCACCCGCATGCCCGTCGTCTTCCTCCCGCACGGCGGCGGCCCCTGGCCCTTCGTCGACATCGGCTTCATCGATCGTCGCGAGCACGACGAGCTTGCGGGGTACCTACGCGGCCTGCCGGACGAGCTGCCCGCGCGTCCGACGGCGCTCTTGGTGATCTCGGCGCACTGGGAGACGTCGGTCCCGACGGTGATGACCAGCCCGCGCCCGCCGATGTTCTACGACTACTACGGCTTCCCGCCGGAGTCGTATCGCCTCACCTGGCCGGCGCCGGGCGATCCGCGGCTGGCGGCGCGGGTGCGCGCGCTCCTCGAGGGGGCCGGCTTCCCGACGGCGGAGGATCCCGCGCGCGGCTTCGACCACGGCGCCTTTGTCCCGCTCAAGGTGGCCTGGCCGGAGGCCGACGTGCCGACGGTGCAGCTCTCGCTGCGCGCCGACCTCGACCCCGCGGCGCACCTCGCCATCGGGCGCGCGCTGGCGCCGCTGCGCGACGAGGGCGTGCTCATCGTCGGCAGCGGCATGACCTTCCACAACATGCGCGGCTTCCGCGATCCGCGCCTGGCGGCCAGCTCCGAGGTCTTCGACGCCTGGCTGCGCGACGCCGCCACCGCCGAGCCCGAGGCGCGCGACGCCGCGCTGCGCACCTGGGCCAGCGCCCCGACGGCGCGCCTGGCGCACCCGCGCGAGGAGCACCTCCTGCCGCTGATGGTCATCGCCGGCGCGGCGGGCGCCGACCGCGGGCGCGTCGCCTACAACGGCACCTTCGCCCACGCGCGCCTCTCCGCCTATCATTACGGATAGACGGAAAATCGCCGCGACCGCCGCTCAGCCGGCGGCGCGCTCGCCGCCGACCCAGGCACGCACCAGATCCTCCTCCTCGACGAAGCCGACCACCCGCCCCTCCCCGTCGACGACCGGCAGCTCGCCCGCCCCGCTGGCCACCAGCAGCGCCGCCGCGTCGCGCAGGTCGGCCTCCTGCGCCACCACCAGGTGCGGCTGCATCACGTCGGCGGCGATGGCCCACCCGAGCTCGTCGCTCGCGCGCAGGCTGGCCTCGATCTCGGCCGGGATCACCCCGCGCACGCGCTGGCTCTCGTCGACGACGACCAACACGCGCTGCGACCCGCGTCGCCCGAGCGCCTCCAGCACCCCCGCGAGCGGCGTCGCCAGCCCGACCGTCACCGGCGCGGCCGCGCGCCGCAGCACCTCGGCGACGGTGCGTCCGCGCAGCCGCTCGGGCAGCGCCCCCGCGCCGTGCGCCGGCGAGCCCGACTTCGTCGCCGGCTGCGCCTCGTACAGCGACACGCGCCTGAGCAGCACGAACGCCACCCCCGAGCTGAGCATCAGCGGCACGAGCAGGTCGTAGCTCCCCGCCAGCTCGCAGGTGAGGATGAGCGCGCTCACCGGCGCGTGCGCGACCCCGCCGTAGAAGGTCCCCATCCCGACGAGCGCGAAGGCGCCGGGATCGATCGCCACCCCCGGCGCGAGGAGCTGCACCGCGCGCCCGAACGCGCCGCCGAAGAGACCGCCCAGCGCCAGCGACGGCGCGAAGTCGCCCGCCGACCCGCCCGAGCCGATCGTCAGCGACGAGGCGATCAGCTTCGCCCCGCACAGCACCGCCAGCAGCTCGACGGCGCGCCACCCCGACGGGACCCAGCTCGCGCCGGTGATCGCCACCTGCGCCGCGCCGTAGCCGCCGCCGAGGAGCCCCAGCCCCTGGCCGGGCACGCCGATGCGATCGCCGAGGACGAAGATCGCCGGGACGACCAGCGCGCCGAGCGTGAGGCCGCCGAGCCCCGGCCGCACCCACGCCGGCACGCGCAGCCGCGAGAAGAGCGCGCGCGAGCGCCGCAGGGTCGCGACGAACAGCGTCCCGACGACGGAGACCAGCGCGGCCAGCAGAATGAACAGCGGCAGGTGGGTGATGTGCACGTCGTAGCGCGGCGGCCGCGCGAACAGCGTCGACTCGCCGAGCACCGCGATGACGACGGAGTAGGCGATGACGCTCGCGAGGATGGCCGGGATCAGCGCGTCCGACTCGAAGTCGTCGCGATAGAGCACCTCGACGGCGAGGAGCGCCGCGCCGAGCGGCGTGCGGAAGACCGCGGCCATGCCGGCGGCGACCCCGGCCACCATGAGGATGCGGCGCTCGCGCGGCGACACGCGCAGCCAGCTCCCCAGCGTCGAGCCGAGCGCCGCGCCGATGTGCATCGTCGGCCCCTCGCGCCCGCCGGCGCCGCCGGTCCCGAGCGTGAGCAGCGACGCGAGCGCGCGCACCCAGATCACGCGGCGGCGCACCACGCCGCCCTGGGTGTGGAACGCGTGGATCATCTGGTCGCCGCCGCCGCCGGCGACCTCCGGCGCGAAGCGCGCGACGAGCCCGCCGAGGAGCGCGCCGACCGCGGGCAGGAGGAGCAGCACGAACGGACGGAAGTGCGGCGAGGCGCCCTCGGTGCCGCCGAGGAAGCGCTCGCCCTCGGCGCGCAGCGGCACGTACCCGCCGAGCGTCTCGAGGCAGAAGCGCTGCGTGAGCTCGAGCGCGACGAAGAAGCCGACGCCGATCGCCCCAGCGCCGAGCCCGACGACGGCGGCGTGGAGCAGCACGCGCCCGAGCAGCTCGAGCTCGAGCGGCGGCGCCTGGCGACGGAGCAGGGCGAGGAGCCCGCGCGCCTCGGTCGACGGTGGTGGCGACGTCGAGGAGGGCGCGGGCTCGCGTTCGGAGGGCTCACCCATCGAGCTCCGAACTGTATCAGGCGCGCGGGGGCTCGCGGTCGATCGGCGTGCCGCCCGGAGGCGGCGTCGCGTTCGGGCCGGCGTTCGCGCCCTCGCGCCCGGCGTACTCGGCACCGCGCATCCGCCGCTGGCGCAGCGACGAGCGCTCCAGCTCCTGCTGCAACATCCCCGTCGAGCGCTGGAACGCCTCGAACCCCGCGACGACCAGCTCGACCCCCATCATCGTGACCGCCGCCATCCCGAGCGCCGCCGCCGCGGGCGCGGCGACGAGCCCTTCGATGGTGCGGCGCCACTCCCCGAGCGCCGCCTCCGCGAGCTGGCGGGCCATCATCCCTTTGTGCTGACGCTGCTGTTCGAGGGTACTCAGGATCTCGTCGCGGTCACGGTCGTCGTCGTACGAACGAATCGGCATCGGTCGACCTCCTTGGCGACGCGCAGTCTCGGGCCCTCCAGCGTCGCGACCAGTCCGGGATCGACCTGATTACCGCGGCGGGTGTCAGCCGCCGCTGGCGGCGACGTTCCCCCCGTCCTTCGACGACGACGACTCCTCGTCATCGTCCTCGCTGCGCCAGAGCTTCTTGCGGATGCGCGTGGCGAAGCGCGAAAGATCATCGAAGAAGGAGTAGGCGACCGGCACCGCGACCAGCGTCAGCAGCAGCGAGAAGCTCTGCCCCCCGACGACGACGCCGGCGGTGGCGCGGTTGAAGCCGGCGCCGATGCCCTTCGACATGACGAGCGGCAGCATGCCGGCGACGAAGGCCAGCGTCGTCATCAGGATCGGCCGCAGTCGATCCTTGTTGGCGCGCAGGATGGCCTCGTTGCGCGGCAGCCCCTGCTCGCGCAGCTGGTTGGTGTGGTCGATCTGCAGAATGGCGTTCTTCTTCACGACGCCGAAGAGCACGAAGATGCCCAGCATCGAATAGATGTCTAGCGCCAATCCGAAGAGCACCACCGACAGCACGGCGAACGGCAGCGTCAGCGGCAGCGACAAGAGAATCGTGATCGGGTGCAGCCACGACTCGAACTGCGCCGCGAGGATCAGGTACATGAAGATGATCGACATCAACAGGCCGAGCGCGAACGAGATCATCGTCTGCGCCATGAACTTGGTCTGCCCCGACCCGCGCAGCTGATACGACGACGGCAGCCCCTCCTGCTTGAAGAACTCGACCATCGCCTGGCCGATCTTCGACTCGTCGGAGCCGGGCGCGCCGTTCGCCAGCAGCGTCACCTGACGCTCGCGCATGAAGCGGTTGATCACCGACGGCCCCGTGCCCTGCCGCATTTGCACGACGTCGGCCAGCGACACCTGCCCCACCTTCGTCGACGGCACCGTCAGCACCGACAGCGCGCTCACCCGATCGCGGAACTCCTTCGACGCGCGCAGCCGGATGTCGTACTGCTCGCCCTGCTCGGCGTAGGTCGACACCTTCTGCCCACCGACGAGCATCTGCATCGCCTGCGCGACGTCGGCGACCTGCACGCCGAGGTCGGCCGCGCGGTCGCGATCGATGAACACGCCGAGCTCGGGCTTGCCGACGATCATCGTGGTGTCGAGGTCGACCGCCCCCGGCACCTTCTTCATCTTCTCCATGATGCGCGTCGCCGCCGCCTCCAGCGTGTTGAGGTCGGGGCCGGAGAGGATGTACTGGATGCGCGCCGTCGACTGCCCGCCGCCGAACTCGTTCACGTCGGCGATCGTGGTGCGCAGGTCGGCGGGGAGCTTGGCGACGATCTCCTTGCGGATCACGTCCTTCATCTGGTCCTGCGACTTCGTGCGCTTGTCGGGGTCGACGAGCTTGACGTAGATGCGCGCCAGGTTCGGCGTGCGCTGCGCGTCGTCACCGACGGTGACCAGGGTGGCGATCACCTCCGGCAGCTCGCGGATCTGACGCGCCACCCGCTCGCCGGTCGTCTGCGCCGAGGCCAGCGACCGCCCCTCCGGCAGGCGCACCGTCACCTCGAACTGCGCTTTATCGTCAATCGGAATGAACCCCTTGCGCGCCGACTTGGCGAGCGGGAAGCACGACCCGATGGTGGCGAACGACAGCACCACGACCACCCAGCGCCGCCGCATGCAGAAGCCGAGGAGCCGCATGTAGCCGCGCTCGATCGGGCGATAGACCACGTCGACGACGCGCTCGAGGAAGGCCTTCTTGTGCTCGGCCCCCGGCTTCTTCTTCTTCAGCCACACCGACGCCAGCATCGGCGTCAGCGTGAACGACACGAACAGCGACACCGCGATCGAGAACGCCATCGTGATGCCGAAGCTGGCGAGGAAGCGCCCGGGGATGCCGGCGATGAAGGCGATCGGCACGAACACCGCGATGAGCGACAGCGTCGTCGCGAGGACGGCGAGGCCGATCTCCTTGGTCCCCTCGATGGCCGCCTGCTTGGGCGGCATGCCCTTCTCGTCGACGTGCTTGAAGATGTTCTCGAGGACGACGATGGCGTCGTCGATGACGATGCCGACGGCGAGCGCCAGCGCGAGCAGCGTGATGGTGTTGAGCGTGTACCCCTTCAGGTACATCAACAAGAAGGTGCCGATGATCGACGTCGGGATGGCGAGCGCGGCGATGATCGTCGAGCGCACGTTCCCGAGGAAGAGGAGCACGACCAGCGCCGCCAGGATCGCGCCGACGATGAGGTGCTCGGCCACCGCGTCCGTCGCCGTCCGGATGGTCCCCGAGGCGTCGCGCTGGGTCTCGATGGTGTAGCCCGCGGGGAGCTCGCCCTTCAGCTCCTTCACGCGCTTCAAGACCTCGTCGACGACCTCGACGGTGTTGGTGCCCGACTGCTTGCGCACCGCCAGGACGACCGTCGGCTCGCCGTTCCACACCGCCGCGGTCTCCTGCTCCTCGACGCTGTCCTCGACGGTGGCCACGTCGTCGACGCGGATCGATCGCCCGCCGGTGTGGCGGACGACGATGCGCTTGATCTCGTCGACGTTGGCCACGCGCCCGTGCACGCGCACCGTCAACAGATCGCGGCTCTCGTCGACGCGCCCGCCCGGCAGCGTCAGGTTCTGCGACCCGAGCGCGCGCCCGACCTCGGCCGCCGTCACCCCGAGCGCCTTCATCTTGATGGGGTCGACGTAGACGTTCACCTGGCGCTTCTGCCCGCCGAGGATGCGCACCTCACCGACGCCGTTCACCGACTCGAGGCGGCGGCGCACGACGCGGTCGGCGTAGTCGGTGATGGCGCGCCGATCCTTGCCCTTGGCCTGGAGCGCCAGGTAGAGGACCGGCTGCGCGTCGGGGTCGACCTTCGACACCACCGGCTGCTCGACGCCGTTGGGCAGCTCGCCGATGACGGCGGCCACCTTCTCGCGCACCTCCTGGGCCGCGACGTCGGTGTTCTTCTCGAGGACGAACGAGACGAGGACCTGCGACACGCCCTCGGCCGAGATCGACCGCAGCTCGTCGATGCCGCTGATGGTGTTGACCGCGCCCTCGATCTTGTCGGTGATCTCGGTCTCGACGTCCTCGGGCGACGCGCCCGGCAGGCGCGTGATGATGTTGACGATCGGCAGATCGATCTTCGGGAACTGGTCGACGCCGAGCTGCTTGTAGAACGCATACCCGGTGACGACGATCACCAGCGACAGCACCGTCGCGAAGATCGGTCGCTTGACACAAATTTGGGCTAACCACTGCATGGGCTCGCCTCCCGCTTACTGCAGCGCCGACCCGTCGCGGAGCGCGGCGGGAGGATTGATGACCACCTGATCGGTCGGCTGGAGATCGTCGAGGATCGCCACCCGCCCCTCGCGCGTCTCGCCGGTGCGCACCACCAGCTCGACGGCCTTCTTGTTGCGCGCGACGAACAGCCGCCGCGTTGCCTCCTCGATCTTCAGCGCCGCCTGCGGCACGGTGAGCTGCTCCTCGGTCCCGACGAGCAGGTTCACCGTCGCGAACATGCCCGCCTTGAGCGCGCCGTCCTTGTTGCCGACGACCGCCTCGACGATGAGGTCGCGCGTCTGCTGGCGGAGCGCCGGCGCCACGTAGCGCACCGTCCCCGGGAAGACGCGCTCGCCGAACGCCGCCACCTGCAGCTCGATCGCCTGACCGCGCTGGACCGCGCCCACGTTCTGCTCGGGCACGCTGATCGACACGCGGACGGGATCGATGGTGTACACCGACGCCACCTTGGTCATCGGCTGCACGTACTCGCCGACGTTCACGTAGCGCTCCCCGACGACGCCGTCCATCGGCGCGCGGATGACCGCGTCGCCGGCCAGCTTGGTGGCGATGCTGGCGTTGGCGCGCGCCGCGTCCGCCGTCGACATCTGCGCCGCGCACTGCGTCTTCAGGCGGTCGTATTCGGCCTTCGTCGCCGCGCCCGACGAGAAGAGCCGATCGGCGCGCTCGCAGTCGGCCACCGCCAGCGACATCTGCGTCTCGGCCGCCTTCTGCTGCGCCGCCGCCGCCGCCGCCGACAGCGACGCCGTCTTCGCGTCGACGACGGCGATGGCCTGGCCCTGCTTCACCGACTGGCCGCGCTCGACGTAGGTCGCGAGGATCCGGCCCGAGACGTTGGCCGCGACCTCCGATTGGCGATCGGCGAGCACCGTGCCGGTGAGCCGGATGAAGCGCGGCATGGGGCGCTTCTCGACGGGCGCGAGCTCGACCTTCACCGGCGCGGCGGGCGCGGGCTTGGCGGCTGCGGCCGCGTCCTTGTCCTCTCCGCGCTTGCACGCGGCGAGCGGCGCGACGGCGAACACCAGGGCGACAGCGACGAGCGAACGATCACGACGGAGCATCTTTTGACCTCTAGTCGTTGGAGCCAAGCGCCTTCGAGAACAGCTGGGCGAGGGCGCGGACATACTCGTCATCCGACGAGCGGAAGGGGTTCGAGCGGACCAGGTGCTGGAGGAAGGCGCGGCTCTGCACCGCGCCGAGGATGGCCACCGCGGCGTCCTCGAGGAGCTCGCTCTCGACGAGGCCGCGCTCGCGGGCGCGCTCGAGGAAGCGGGTGAGCGCCGGGACCGCGCGCAGCGGCGCGGGGCGGCGCGGATCGACGATGCGATCGTGCGGGATGCCGCTCTCGCGCAGCACCGTCAGGCAGGGCACCACGTCGGCGAGGTAGGCCAGCATCGTCGCCAGCACCTCGGTGAGCTGCTCGTGGAACGATCGGTCGTCGGGGAGCTGGTTGATCCACTCGATCCAGGGCGGATCGTCGGGCGGTCGCAGCGCCGCGAGGAGGAGCTCGGTCCGGCTGCCGAAGCGCTTGAGGAGCGCCGGCTCGGTGACGCCGAGGCGACCGGCGATCTCGTGGAGCGGCACCGAGGGGCCCCCCTCGAGCACCGCACGCCGCGCCGCGTCCAAGATCTGCTCGTCGCTGATCTGTCGCGGCCGGGCCATGGCGGGGTTAGTTAGTAATGACTGACTAACTAACGCGCAATCGAAAATTTCACCCCGCAACTTCGGCTGGCGCTCGCCGATAATCTCTTGTTCGCAATCGAGGTGAGCACACGTGAGCGAGGGCAAGGTCGAACCCAAGAGGGGCAACGAGCACCTCCCTCTGTCACGTAAGATCTCGGATTACCAGGGGGAACGCCCTCAGGGACCGGGGGCGCCGCAGGGCTTCGCCGCGCTCCACGCGCACAAAGAGAAGTATGTCCGCGGCGTCGAGTATCGGTTCAGCGACGGCGCGCATGGGGAGCCCCCCTTGGCGGACCTCGCCGCCCAGCGTGGCGCGCCGATTCGATCGCACGCCGAGCGCGAGCAGGTCGGACGGGTGATGCGCAAGAAGGCCGGCGCAGCGGGCGCCGCGGCGATCCCCCAGGGAAGCGGGAGCCCACTTCCGGGGAGCGTGCGTTCGCGGATGGAGGGGCGACTCGGGGCGGACCTCTCGGGCGTCAAGGTCCACACGGGGAGCGATTCGGCCAGCGCGGCCACCGGCTTCGGCGCGCGCGCGTTCACCGTCGGCAGCGACATCCACTTCGGCGCCGGGCAGTTCAACCCCGGGACGAAAGAGGGCGATCGCCTGCTGGCGCACGAGCTCACGCACGTCGTGCAGGGCGGGGCCGGCGCCGGCGTGCAGCGAAAGCGGGATGACGCCGCCGAGGCCGACGGGGCGGAGGCCGAGGCGGAAGAGAAGGGCGAAGGGGTCGAGGTCAGCGAGCCGGGCGACAAGGCCGAGGTGGAGGCTGACGCCGTCGGAGACAAGGTCGCCGAAGCCGAGCACGGCGAGGCAACGGACGAGAACAAGAAGGCCGACGCGAAGGCCGACGCGAAGTCGGACGCGAAGGCCGACGCGAAGGGCGACGCGAAGCGCGATACGAAATCCGACGCGAAGGGCGACGCGAAGCGCGATACGAAATCCGATGCGAAGCCCGACGCGAAGCCCGACGCGAAGGCCGGTGCGAAGCCCGACGCGAAGCCCGAGGCGAAACCCGACGCGAAGGCCGACGCCAAGGGCGGCGCAAAGCCCAGCGCGAAGGCCAACGCCAAGGGCGACGCGAAGCCAGCCGGTGCGAAGGGCGAGGCGAAGGCGGGGTCGGCGAAGGCGGATGGCAAGGCGGGCGCGGCGGCGAAAGGCGACAAGCAGGGCGAGACGAAAAAGGGCGAAGCGAAGGGCGACGCGAAGGGGGCCGAATCGGCTCCCGACAAGGCCGCGGCCGACGACAAGCCCGACGACAGCAAGGGCGACGAAAAGGCCGACGCGAAATCGGCGGCCGAGAAGGACTCTGCCAAGGCCGGCGCCGAGGACAAGCCGGCTGGTGGCGACGCGGGCGACGTACTCGCGAAGGACAAGAAGACCGACGAGAAGAAGGCCGACGCGAAGCCGGAGTCGAAGGAGGACGCGAAGCCGGCCGAGGCGAAGAACGACTCCAAGGCAGAGGCGAAAGAGGACGCGAAGGCAGCCGCCAAAGACGACGCCAAGCCCGAGGCCAAGCCCGAGGCGAAACCCGAGGCCAAACCCGAGGCGAAGCCCGAGCAGGTCGCCCAGATCTCGAGCGGCGGCGGCGAAAAAGACGTCAAGCGAAAAGTCATGCTCGCGCCCGCAGGCGGAGCCGCTCCGGCGGCCGCTCCGACGGGTGGTGGTGCTGCTGCGAGCGGTGGCGGGGCCGCGGCTGCGCCTGCGCCTGCGCCGCCCAATCCGACGACGCTCGCGGTGACGGCGGCGCCGGCGGGGGCCGATCAGCGCCGTCCGGCCGCGACCCCCGCGGGACGCGTGGACCGCGCGGCCTTGACGCCCGATCACGACGCCGCCGCCGAGCGCGCGGCCAATCCGCCGCCGGGCGATCCGCCTGCAGCAGAGCCGGCCCCGACGCCGCTCGACGATGGACAGGCGGCGATGTCGGCGGTGACGACGGGCCTGCCATCCAATCCGCCTCCCGACCTGACCGCTGCCGTCGCCGAGCTCAAGCAGCAGGCGGACGCGCTGAAGCAGGGCACGTCGACGGGCAAGCCGAAGACGAAGGCCTTCCAGGGGACCGGTCAGGGACCGGCGCAGAATCCTCCGTCGACTCCGCCGACTCCGTCGACGACGCCGCCTCCGACGCCGCCGGCGACGGGTCTCGGCGAGCAGGTCGCGATCGGCAACTTCCTCTCGGCCGCGCACGGCATCGCGCAGAACTGGGACTCGCTCGGATCGGCGCAGGCGCGCGGCATGGCGCTCGGCAACGCCGCGGCCGACGCACTTCAGGCCGCGAACGTCGGGCCGCGCATCAACGTGCAGGTGCAGAAGATCGGCGCCCACGGGTACATGCTGTCGGGTCCGTGGGCGCTCCAGCTCAACGAGGAGCTCTTCGAGGACAAGAAGCCCGCTGGCGGCGCTGCGGCGGGCGGAGCTCCGGCGGGCGGCGGCGGAGCTCCGGCGGGCGGCGGGACTCCGGCGGGTGGCGGCGGAGCAACTCCGGCGGGCGGTGGGACTCCGGCGGGCGGCGGCGGGACTCCGGCGGGTGGCGGGACTCCGGCGGGCGGGACTCCGGCGGGCGGCGGCGGAGCTCCAGCGGGCGGCGGGACTCCGGCGGGCGGCGGCGGCGCGCCGACACCCGCCACGCCTCCCAACAATCGCACCGCCGAGATGTCGCAGGCGGCGAACACCGCCTATCACGAATCTCGCCACGGCGAGCAGTGGCACACGATGGCGCGCCTACGCGCCGGCCAGTACTCGGAGACCGTCGACCAGATCAAGAAGTCGATGCCCGGCGTGAACGCCGGCATGATCACCGACGCGCACGGCAAGCCGCTCGGCACGTCGGTGATCCCGGCGGATCCCCTCTTCCAGTCGTGGTTCGACAGCGTCTACGGCGCGAACCGCGCGCATCGCGATCGGGTCCTCAAGGACCTGCCGCTCAAAGAGAAGGAGTACGAAGACAAGCTCAAAGAGACCAACGACGCCGCCAAGAAGACCAACGACAAGGCGAAGGAGAACGCCGACAAGAAGAAGGCGTTCGAGGATCGCCAGGCCGAGCTGACCGCGCTTCAGACGGCGCTCGCCACCGCGAAGACGGCGGCCGACGCCAAAGAGGCGGCGAAGACCCAGAAGAAGGCCGACCGCGACGCGAAGGATGCGGCGTTCCGTCCGCTCTTCATCGCCTACGATCAGGCCGGCAACCGCCTGCTCGACGCGCAATCCACGCGCAACGCGAAGAAGACCGTCGCCGACGACAAGAAGCGGGCGGAGGACGGGCTCCGCGAGCCGCGCGACAACGCCGACATCGAGCGCACGGTGAAGGGGCTCGCCTTCAAGCGCGCCGAACAGGCCTACAACCAGAAGCTCACGCAGTATCGCTCCCTCTACGACGCCTGGAACAGCGCGACCGGCGCCGCGAAGAACAGTGCAGCGACGGCGGCGAGCCAGTTCCATCAGAACGACATCGTGCCGGCGAAGACCGCGTACGACGGCGCCAAGACCGCCTACGACGCCGCCGAGGCCGCCTTCACCCAAGCCGAGACCGCCTTCACCGCCGCTCAGGCCGCGACCACCGCTGCCGACGGCGAGCTCAAGACGGCCGAGGACGCGCTCACGACCGCACGCACCACCTTCGTCACCGCACGCAACGCGATGGCGACCGCGCGCGACGCGCTCAATCAGGCGAGCACTGCGCTCCGCACCGCCGAGGCGGAGGCCAAGACCGCGAAGGACGCCCACAAGAAGGCCGAGGACGACTTCAAGGCCAAGCGCAGCGAGACGATGGCCGCGCGCGCCGACTTCGTCACCGTCAACTCCGAGTGGACCGCCGCGTACGCGGAGTACACGACGAAGAAGACCGCCTCCGACGCGGCGCGGGCCGCCTATGATACTGTCTATCAAGAATACCGCGACCTCCCCGAGGAGAAGGACGCATGGGCGATCGGCGACGCGGTCGGCGCGGAGTACCGCAAGCGCTTCCCGTGATCGTGCGCGGCGCCGGCGCGGCGGTCGTCGTCGCCGCCTTCGTCGCGTGCGCGGCGTGCGCGGCGTGCGCGGCGGCGGCACCCAAGCAGCGCCCACCAGCACCGCAAGGAGCGAAGGCCCCGATGACCACGCCCTATTCCGTCGATGATCTGCTCGCGCTGGCGACGACGCTCGGGCAGCGAACCGCCGACGCCGCTCCTCGCTTCGGCGCCGTCACGCTCTCGATGCGCGGCACCACCACCATCCGCCCGAGCGATCCGCGCCTCTCGTCGGTGACGCTGTTCGCCGCCGAAGCGACCGACGTCATCCACTCGCTCTTCGTCCGCGCCGCCGCCGCCGATCGCTTCCCGCGCGTCTCCGACTGGAAGGCGCGGCTCGGCGACTACGAAGAGAGCCCGCGCTCGCACTACAAGCAGCCGATCTCGCTCCTGTTCCGCGTCGCCGCCGACCCCAAGCGGGGGATCCCTGCGTACGATTTATCCGTCGTCGTCGACGGCGACGAGAGCGCTCCGCTCGACCGCCGCCCGACCATCGAGGTCCAGATCGCTGGCCCGCGCTGACGGCGGCGTTCACCGCAGCCGATCGAGGAGCATCCGCGCCAGCACGTCCCCGCGCCGCGCCGCGCTCTCGAGGAACAGGCGCGCCTCGTTCGGATTCCGCTCGACACCCAGCCCGAGGTCGTAGCAGCGACCGAGCTCTCGCTCGGCTTCGGCGAACCCGTGCGTCGCCGCTTCGCGTAAGTAGGCGACCCCGACCTCGGGGCTCGCCGCGACGCCGATCCCCTCGACGTACGCCATCCCGAGCGCGCTCAGCGCCGAGAGGCTCCCCTTCCGCGCCGCGCAATCGAGCCACTCCATCGCTTCGGCCGGGGCCTTCTCGACGCCTAGCCCCTTCAGGCAGAGCCGCGCGTAGTCGACCATCGCCTCGACATGGCCCTGCTTGGCGGCGGCTCGGATCATGACCGCGCCACCAGGCTCGTCGCGTGCGATCCCCCGCCCGTCGACGAGGCAGCGCCCGAGGAGGCGCATCGCCTCCACGTCGCTCTGCGAGGCGGCGAAGGCGAGCAGGCCCACCGCCGCCGCCGCGTCGACGTCGAGCAGCGAGCGTGCGCGCGCCACCGCCTCGCGCGGATCGTCACCAGGTCCGGACACGCCAGTCACTGTAGATGAACCGACGAAGAGAGTTGACCGGTTGGCTCTATCAATGCAGATTCCAGAGCTTTTTCAAAAACTGCTTGGCGCGGCGCGTCAGGCTTCCGTAAGCTAGGACCCATGGCGCTACCACCGGCCCAAGGACTGTACGATCCCCGTTTCGAGCACGACGCCTGCGGCATCGGCTTCGTCGCCACCCTCGATCGCACGGCGTCCCACGCCGTCGTCTCGCAGGCGCTCGAGATCCTCGCCAACCTGACGCACCGTGGCGCGGCGGGCTGCGATCCCTGCACCGGCGACGGCGCCGGCATTCTGCTGCAGATCCCGCACGGGTTCTACGCGTCGGCGGACAAGGGCGTCCGCGGCTTCACGCTCCCCGCGCCGGGGGAGTACGCCGTCGCGATGTGCTTCTTCGCGCCCGAGCCGGCGCGCCGCCGTCGTCAGGAGGCGATCCTCGAGGCCGCCGTCGAGCACCACGGCCAGGAGCTCCTCGGCTGGCGCGACGTCCCCGTCGACGCCGCGGCGATCGGCCCGATGGCCCGCGGCTCGATGCCGGTCGTGCGCCAGCTCTTCATCCGCCACCGCCCGCTCGTCATCGGCGGCGTGTCGATCCAGGCCACCTTCGAGCAGATCCTCTACCTCATCCGCAAGCGCGCCGGCCGCAAGGCGCACTTCGAGCTCGGCGGCGACGACTTCTATCTGTCGTCGTTCTCGTCGAAGACGGTCGTCTACAAGGGCCTCATGCTCGCCGAGCAGGTCGCGGCCTTCTACCCCGACCTGTCCGATCCGCGCGTCACCTCGCGCCTCGCCATGGTGCACTCGCGCTTCTCGACGAACACCTTCCCGTCGTGGGAGCGCGCCCACCCCTTCCGCCTCATCTGTCACAACGGGGAGATCAACACGCTCTCGGGCAACCGCGCCTGGATGGAGGCGCGCGAGGCGCTCCTCAAGAGTGACATCTTCGGCGACGCCATCGAGGACTTCCGCCCGATCATGCGGCCGGGCGGCTCCGACTCGGCGTCGCTCGACAACGTGGTCGACTTCCTCGTCGCGTCGGGGCGCTCGCTCCCGCACGTCATGATGATGCTGATCCCGAAGGCGTACGCCGGCGACCCGGACATGTCCGAGGAGGAGCGCGCCTTCTACGCCTACCACGGCTGTCTCGTCGAGCCCTGGGACGGCCCCGCCGCGGTCGCCTTCACCGACGGCAGCGTGATCGGCGCCATGCTTGACAGAAATGGCCTCCGCCCGGCGAAGTACGTCGTCACCACCGACGGCCTCGTCGTGCTGGCCTCGGAGTTCGGCGTCCTCCCGCTCGAGCCCTCGCGCATCATTCAGAAGGGGCGCGTCCAGCCGGGCAAGATGTTCCTCGTCGACACCGACGAGGGGCGCCTCATCTCCGACGAGGAGATCAAGCACCAGGTGGCCACGCGCCAGCCCTACCGCGAGTGGCTCGACGAGAATCGGTTGCTGCTCAAACAATTGCCCGAGGCCGGCAGCCCCTACCCGGTCGTCGAGAGCGAGGTCGAGCGGCTCCAGCAGGTCTTCGGCTACACCGACGAGGACCTCAAGACCACGCTGGTCCCGATGGCCGCCGGCGCCGAGGAGCCGGTGGGCTCGATGGGCGTCGACACGCCGCTCGCGGTGCTGTCCGATCGACCGCAGCTCCTGTTCCGCTACTTCAAGCAGCAGTTCGCGCAGGTGACCAACCCGCCGATCGATCCGATCCGCGAGGAGACGGTCATGTCGACGGTGAGCTGCCTCGGCGGCGAGGGGAACCTCCTCGAGGAGACGCCGCGGCAGTGCCGCATGCTCGAGCTGCCGCACCCGTTCCTCACCAACGAGGACGTGGCGCGCCTCCGCCGCAACGTCGTCGGCGACTTCCGCACGACGACCCTCAAGATGTCCTTCCCGGTGCCGAAGGGGCCCTTCGCCACCGACGAGGATCGCATCCAGGCGGCGGGCGCCAAGATGCGCGAGTCGCTCGAGCGCCTCTGCCGCGACGCCGCGCAGGCCATCGCCAACGGGGCCAGCCTCCTCATCCTGAGCGACCGCGGCATCGGCCCCGACCAGGCGCCGATCCCGTCGCTGCTCGCGACCTCCGCGGTGCACCACCACCTCATCCGCATCGGCAAGCGGGTGAACGGCGGCATGATCGTCGAGACGGCGGAGGCGCGCGAGGTCTCGCACGTCTGTCTCCTCATCGGCTTCGGCGCCGGCGCGGTGAACCCCTACCTCGCGCTCGATTCGCTGTCGGTGATGGCGCGGCGCGGGGTGCTCGGCCGCACGCTCACCGAGGCGCAGGCGCACAAGAATTATCTCAAGGCGCTGGTGAAGGGCCTCCTCAAGACGATGTCCAAGATGGGCATCAGCGCGGTCTCGTCCTATCAGGGCGCGCAGATCTTCGAGGCGGTCGGCATCGACCAGTTGGTGATTGACAAGTATTTCACCGGCGCGCCGTCGCGCGTGCGCGGCGTGGGCCTCGCCGAGATCGCCGAGGAGTCGCTGGCGCGGCACGCCCGCGCCTACGGGGCGCACCCGGCGCGCGAGCTCGACGTCGGCGGCTACCACACCTACCGCGCCACCGGCGAGCCGCACCTGTGGACGCCGAAGACGGTCGCCTCGCTGCAAAAGGCGGTGCGCCTCGACGACGCCAAGTCCTACGAGGAGTACTCGAAGGCGATCAACGACCAGACGCGCCGCGCGATGACGCTGCGCGGGCTGTGGGATCTGAAGCCGGTGAACGGCCCCATCCCCGTCGAGGAGGTCGAGCCGGCCAAGGAGCTGGTCAAGCGCTTCACGACGGGCGCGATGTCCTTCGGGTCGATCTCGAAGGAGGCGCACGAGACGCTCGCCGTCGCCATGAACCGCATCGGCGGCAAGTCGAACACCGGCGAGGGCGGCGAGGATCCGGCGCGCTTCCTGCCGGACGCGAACGGCGACTCGCGCCGCTCGGCGATCAAGCAGGTGGCGTCGGGGCGCTTCGGCGTGACGGCGGAGTACCTGATCAACGCCGACGACATCCAGATCAAGATGGCGCAGGGCGCGAAGCCGGGGGAGGGCGGTCAGCTCCCCGGGCACAAGGTCGACGCCATCATCGCGCGCGTGCGCCACTCGATGCCGGGCGTGACGCTGATCTCGCCGCCGCCGCACCACGACATCTACTCGATCGAGGATCTGGCGCAGCTGATCTTCGACCTCAAGAACGTCAATCCGCGGGCGCGAATTTCTGTCAAGCTGGTCTCCGAGGCGGGCGTTGGCACCGTCGCTGCCGGCGTGGCCAAGGCGCACGCCGACGTGATCCTGATCTCGGGTCACGACGGCGGCACGGGCGCCTCGCCGCTCACCTCGATCCACCACGCGGGCACGCCGTGGGAGCTCGGCCTCGCCGAGACGCAGCAAGTTCTCGTGATGAACGGCCTGCGCGGGCGCGTGCGGCTGCAGGTCGACGGGCAGCTCAAGACCGGGCGCGACGTGCTCTTCGGGGCGCTGCTCGGCGCCGAGGAGTTCGGCTTCGCCACCGCGCCGCTCGTCGCAGCGGGCTGCATCATGATGCGCAAGTGCCACCTCAACACCTGTCCGGTGGGCGTGGCGACGCAGGATCCCGAGCTCCGCAAGCGCTTCGCCGGCAAGCCCGAGCACGTCATCAACTACCTCTTCTACGTCGCCGAGGAGGTGCGCGCGCTGCTGGCGCAGCTCGGCTTCCGCTCGCTCGACGAGGCGGTGGGCCGCGTCGAGTGCATCGAGACGCGCGCGCCCGATCCGCAGCACTACGGCCCGCGCGCCTATCGCAAGCTGAAACGCGTGGACTTCTCGGAGCTGCTCTTCAAGCCCAAGGAGGCGGCCACCTCGCCGCTCCGCTGCGTCGAGAAGCAGGACCACAACCTCCGCGGCGTGATCGATCACGAGCTCATCGCCAAGGCGGCGCCGGCGCTCGAGCGCAAGGAGAGGGTCACGATCGAGACGCCGATCCGCAACCGCGACCGCGCCTTCGGGGCGATGCTCTCGGGCGAGATCGCGCGCCGCTTCGGCCACGACGGCCTGCCCGAGGACACCGTGCAGATCGGCGCGCGCGGGTCGGCGGGGCAGAGCTTCGGCGCCTGGGCCTCGCCCGGGATGACGCTGATGCTCGAGGGCGACGCCAACGACTACGTCGGCAAGGGGCTCTCCGGCGGCATCCTCGCGGTGCGGCCGGATCGCGACGCGCCCTTCCGCTCCGACGAGCAGGTCATCGTCGGGAACACCGTGATGTACGGGGCGACGTCGGGGCGGGCCTTCTTCAACGGCCGCGCCGGCGAGCGCTTCTGCGTGCGCAACTCGGGCGCCACCGCCGTCGTCGAGGGCGTGGGGGACCACGGCTGCGAGTACATGACCGGCGGGCTGGTGGTCGTGCTCGGGACGACCGGGCGCAACTTCGCCGCCGGGATGTCGGGCGGCGTGGCCTTCGTGCTCGACGAGGACGGACTTTTTGTCAAGCGCTGCAACACCGAGATGGTCGAGCTCGAGGTGGTCGAGGGCGAGGACCTCAACCGGGTGCGCGCGCTCGTCGAGGAGCACCTCCAGCGCACCGGCTCGAAGAAGGCGCGCGCGCTGCTCGACGACTGGGCTCAGGTGGCGCGGCGCCTGGTGAAGGTGCTGCCGTCGGAGTATCGCCGCGTGCTGGCCGAGCAGGCGAGCATGCCGGAGACGGCGGGGCGGCCCGCGATCGAAGAGGCGCCGCCGCCGCGCCCCTACCAGTCGTGGAGGGACGCCGTCGACGGTGGCCGCGCCGCGGCGGAGGTGGCCCATGGGTAAGATCCGCGGCTTCCTGGAGATCGAGCGCAACGAGCCGGACGAGCGCCCCGTCGGCGAGCGCGTCCGCGACTACCGCGAGTTCGTGCTGCCGCTCGCCGAGCCGCACCTCCGCGATCAGGCGGCGCGCTGCATGGACTGCGGCATCCCCTTCTGCCACGACGGCTGCCCGCTCGGGAACCTCATCCCCGACTGGAACGACCACGTCTACAACGGGCGGCTCGAGGCGGCGCTGCGCGCGCTGCACGCGACCAACAACTTCCCCGAGTTCACCGGGCGCGTCTGTCCGGCGCCGTGCGAGGCGAGCTGCGTGCTCAACCTCGACCAGGAGCCGGTGACGATCAAGGTGATCGAGGAGTCGATCATCGATCGCGGCTTCGCGGCCGGGCTGGTCCAGCCGGTCGTCCCGTCGGTGAAGACGGGGCGGCGGGTGGCGGTCGTCGGCTCGGGGCCGGCGGGGCTGGCGGCGGCGCAGGAGCTGGCGCGGCGCGGGCACGACGTTGTTGTCTACGAAAAAGCCGACCGCATCGGCGGCCTGCTGCGCTACGGCATCCCCGACTTCAAGATGGAGAAGGCGATCATCGATCGGCGCATGGAGCAGATGCGCGCCGAGGGGGTCGACTTCCGGACGGGCGTCCACTGCGGCGTCGACATCACCGGCGCCCAGCTGCGCGAGCAGTTCGACGCGGTGGTGCTGGCGGGCGGCGCGATGCGACCGCGCGATCTGACGGTGCCGGGGCGCGAGCTGGCGGGCGTCCACTTCGCGATGGAGTTCCTTACGCAGCAGAACCGGCGCAACGCGGGCGACCACATCCCGCCGTCGGAGGAGCTGCTCGCGACCGGCAAGCGCGTGGTGGTCCTCGGCGGCGGCGACACCGGCTCGGACTGCGTCGGGACGTCGCACCGGCAGGGCGCGGCGCACGTGCTGTCGCTCGAGCTGATGCCGCGGCCGCCCGAGGAGCGGCGCGCCTCGAACCCGTGGCCGGAGTGGCCGCTCGTCTATCGCACCTCGTCGTCGCACGAGGAGGGCGGCGAGCGCGACTTCGCGGTGATGACCAAGCGGGTCGTCGGCGAGCAGGGGCGGGTGGTGGCGCTCGAGGCGGTGCGCGTCGATTTCGTCAACGGGAAATTCGTCGAGCAGCCGGGCAGCGAGCTGCGCATCCCGGCCGACCTCGTGCTGCTGGCGATGGGCTTCGTGGGGCCGGTGAAGGAGGGGCTCCTCGAGCAGCTCGGCGTGGCGCTCGACGCGCGCGGCAACGTCGCCGCGCAGCAGCACGGCGCGCCCGGCGCGACCAGCGTCCCCGGCGTCTTCGCCGCGGGCGACATGGCGCGCGGCCAGTCGCTCGTCGTGTGGGCCATCGCCGAGGGGCGCAAGACCGCCGCCTCCGTCGACGCCTACCTCGCCCGCCTCGCCCGCACCGTCGCTGCTTGACAGAAAATCTCAGCGCGCCGGCGGCGTGAGGCGCTTCACGTCGGCGCAGGAGGTCGGCTCGCCGGCGCTGCACGAGCGCTCGTAGAGGGCGCGCGCCTTCGCGAGGTCGCGGGCGACGCCGAGCCCGTTTTCGTGCGCGAAGCCGACGCCGTGGCACCCCTTCGCGTAGCCCGCGTCGCAGGCGCGCTGGAGCAGCGCGACGCCAGCGACGACGTCCTTGGCGACGTCGTCGCCAATGAACAGCCTGCGCCCGAGGTTGTAGCAGCTCGCGGCGTAGCCCGCGTCGCAGCTCGCGCGGTAGAGCGCCTCGGCGCGGCTGGGGTCGCGCGCGACGCCGACGCCGGAGGTGTAGGCGTGCGCGAGGTTGAAGCAGCCGAGCCCGGCGCCCGCGTCGCAGGCGCGCCGATAGAGCGCGATCGCGCGGTCGAGATCGCGGGCGACCCCCGCGCCTTCGGCATGGGCGAAGCCGAGGCTCGCGCACGCCGACGGGCGCCCGCCTTCGCAGGCGCGCTCGAACAGCGCCGCGGCGCGCGCGCGGTCTTGCGGGACGCCGTTCGCGCGGTCGTAGGCGAACGCCGCCCACTCGCAGGCGGCGGCGTGGCCCTCGTCGCAGCGGTCGGTCTCGAGCTCGACGGCGGAGGCGAGCGCGCGGAGATCGCCGCGCCGCGCGAGCGCCTGGCAGCTCGCGACGTCCCTCGCATCGCAGCCGCGCCGATAGAGCGCGAGCGCGCGCACCTCGTCTCGGGGGACCCCGTCGCCGCGCTCGGCGTCGAGCCCGGCGTCGTAGCAGCTCGAGGGGTCGCCGAGCTCGCACGCCTGCCGCGAGAGCCGCGCCGCGCGCGCGAGGTCCTTCGCGACGCCGTCGACCCCGTGGGCGTAGACCCAGGCGAGGCCTTTGCAGGCGATCGCGACGTTGTGGTCGCACCCCGCGCGGAGCTGCGACACCGCGGACGTCTCATTCTTGTCTACTCCGATTTCCCCGGAGAGCGCGGCGGAGGCGATCACCGTGCAGCTCATCCAGTCGTCGCTGTCGCAGGCGCGCCGGAGGAGGGCGAGGCCCCGCTTCGGGTCGCGCATGCCGCCTCGCTCCTCGAGGAGGAGGGCGCCGAGCTTGCCGCACGCCTCGGCGAAGCCGCGATCGCAGGAGCGCCGATAGAGCTCCGCCGCGCGCGTCGGGTCGCGCGGGACCCCACGTCCGTGCGCGGCGAGGACGCCGAGCTCGACGCAGCTCCCGTCGTCGCCGGCGTCGCAGCCGCGACGGAAGAGCGCGGCGGCGCGCGTGAGGTCGCGGGCGGTGTCGCGGTCGCGCGGGTAGGCGAAGTGCAGGCCGAGGCGTCGACAGCTCGCGGCGTCACCGCCGTCGCAGCGCGCGCGAACCGACGCGAGCTCGGGCGGGTCGGCGGCCGCGATCGCGGGCGCGGGCGCGATCACGACGGCGATGGCGACGAGGAGCGCGCGCCTCATCGGGAGGGGGCGCCGAGCGCGAGGTGGTGGAGGCGGTTGGCGCGCTCGGTCGTCGAGAGCAGGGTGTAGGTGACGCTCAGGCTGCCGTCGCCGTACTCGGCCCAGAAGGGGATGACGCCGTCGCCGCCCGACTCGCGCGGCGGGCCGAGCCTGGCCTCGACGTCGGCGCGCGTCTGCGTCCAGGTGAGGCCGCTCGGGAGCTCGCCCGGGTAGGCGGTGAAGCCGTCGGCACCTTCGGCGTAGACAAAAATCGTCTTGATGCGATCGCCGTCGAGGAGCAGCGACAGGCCGTGCGGTTTGTAGCTGTGGTAGGTGGCGTCGGGGAAGGTGCTGACGGTGCGCGCGGCGGCGATCGGGGCGAGGAGGGCGCGGGCGGCGCGCGACGAGAGCGGCTGCCCGACGAGCGCGCGGAGCTGCGCGGCGGTGGTGCGCGCCAGCGGCGAGGTGGGCGCCTTCGGTCCGGCGTCGCTCTTCGCGGCGGGGGGGCCGGTGCGGAGGGTCGCGGTGCAGCGCCCCTCGACGGTGGCGGGCGCCTTGGCCAGCGCGCGCTCGAGGCAGGCGCGCTGCGCGGCGGTGCCGCCGGCGCCGATCTGCGCGCGGGTGCGGCCGGCGCGGAAGGTGAGCGTCGTCGAGAAGCCGAGCGGCTCGGCGACGCAGGCGTCGATGGCGGCGCGGGCCTTGGCGAGGCCGGCGATGACCGCGAGGCCGCCGAAGAGGCCGCCGCCGTCGAGCGCGCAGGAGACGTCGTCGAGGCGCACGCCGTCGGCGGAGATCGACCCCATCGACACGGTCGCGTCGGCGCGCGCAGCCGGCGCCGACGCCGCGATCACGAAGAGCGCACCCACCCCGAGCACGAGTTGCCTCATGCGGCATCGTACGTCCGCGCAGGCGCGGTCTTGCCGGCGGTCGATTTTCGTGCGACCTCCGCGGCGGTTGGGGCTCCTCAAGTGGTCATGCGCATCACCGTCGCCTGTACGCTCGCCGCTCTCGTCGCCGCCTGCCACTCCGCGCCGGAGGCGGCGCCCGATCTGGGCGACGGGGCGGGGGCCCCGGATCTGGCCTCGGTGTCCGTCGGGACCGACGATCTCGGTGAGGCGCCGACGCCGGACCTGGCGCGCCCGCGTGACCTCGCCCCGCCGGCGGGGGATCTGACGCCACCGACGAGCGGCGACCTCGCGCCGCCGCCGCCGCCGCTGGACCTGCTGGTCCCCCCCTCGACCGATCTCGCCACGCCGTCGACGATCGCCCCCTACCCGGGCATCACCCCGGTCCAGCTCGACAGCGACCCCGCCTTCGGTCTGCGCGTCGCCAGCGACGAGGCGCACCTGCTCGTGCAGCGCTCGGTCTACACCGGCTCCTCCGCCGTCGCGCTCGGCGTCGTCACCGTCCCACCGTCGGGGCCGCCGGTCGCGCGCGCCCTCACGACCTCGGTGCGGATGATCAACGGCTTCCCCCAGGCGGATTTCTCGCTGGACGGAAAAGGCCTCTACTTCATCGACATCGCCAGCCAGCCATCGAAGCTGGTGGTGGCGAGCTCCGACGGCACCGGGCAGCGGACGATCGCCACCTCCATCCAGCGCACCTGGCTCGGCGGCAACACGCTGGTCTACATGGTCGACGGCCCCAACCCGTCGAGCGGCTACCGCGAGGTCTGGGCGGTGGCGCTCCCGTCGGGGACGCCGGTCAAGCTGGTCGCCTCCGGCAGCGTCTACTACCCCGAGGCGCAGGTCAGCCCGACCGGCAGCGCGGTCGTCGTCTGGAGCTCGACGGGGACCAACAGCGGCCATCAGCTGATCCAGACGGCGACGGGCGCGGCCACGCCGCTCACCGCCAAGGTGACCGGAACGACGTGGACCCCGTCGGGCAGCCACGTGGTCTACAACGTGGGCGGGACGGGCTGGCCGCAGGCGATCCGCGCCATCAAGAGCGACGGGACCGGCGACGTCGAGCTCGCGCCGACGACGAGCGGCCAGTGGTACACGGTCTCGCCGGCGAGCGATCGCGTCGCGATCAGCACTCCGAACGCGACCAACGGCTGGCTGGGGAAGGTGACGTTCTCGTCGCTGACTGGCGGTGCGAGCATCGTGATGAACGCGCCCGCCGGGCGCGACTGGTCGAGCGTGGTCTACTGGTCCGCCGACGGCGGGCTCGCGATCCTGAGCGGCTCCGGAGGCGCGCTCGCCGCCGCGCCGGTGCGGGCCGGCGCGACGTTCGTCGAGCTGACCGACGGAGCCGACAATCAGGTTCTGACGGGACCGCCGGTGCCGTGGGTGGTCTCGGCGGCCGACGATCGCCTGGTGGTGAACAAGACCGGGCGCGTCGCGGCGGTGGTCCCGGCGACGGGCGGGATGGCCAACGCGCTCTCGGTCCCCGTCGACCAGCAGGCGATGTGGGAGCCAGTGCGGTCGAACCCCGGGCTCCTCGTCTTCACCCACCCGACGAAGACGCAGTCGTACGTGCCGGGGACGCTGGCCCTCTTTCCCGCCGACGGGCGCGGCCCGGCGCGGCTCCTCCCGGGTGCGGCGCGATCGGCCTACACGCTGAATCAGGTGTCGCACGACGTCTGGCCGTGGCAGGTCGACGAACTGATGGCGCAGCCGTGGACGTGGGGCTGGCTCGGCTCGGCGATCGTGTACGAAGCCGACTACACCGCCGACGGTTTCGATGTGGTGGCGGCCACCGACGACGTCACCACGCTGGGGGCGATCGCGCGCGGCGTGCGCGTCTGGTCGACGCGGACCGGGGCGACGACCCCGACGAAGCTCTTCTTCACCCGGCGCACGCAGGCCGGGATCTGGTCGACGCGGCTGCCGCAGACGCCGGGGCGCTGATGCCGTCGCTGCTCAGGGCGTCTGCTTGAGCTCGTCGCAGGCGACGGTGTCGCCGGCGGCGCAGGCGCGGCGGAAGTAGCGGGCGGCCTCGGCGGGGTCGCGCCGCACGCCGTGACCGGCGCGGAGGAGCAGGCCGTAGTGCCAGCAGGCGCCGGCGCGGCCAAGCGCGCACGATTTTTTGTATAGCGCCGCGCCCACCCGCCAGAATTCGGGGCGGTAGGGCGCGCCGAGCCCCTCGGTGTACCCCGCGATCATACGGCAGTCGCGCGCGCAGTCGCGCGCGCGGCCGCGGCGTGGGATCCAGGCGCGCGACCGGGACCGGTGCGGGAGTGGCGGGTTCCTGTTCGTGCTCGGGTGTGCGATGCGCGCGCGTCGCGCACGAGCGAACCGGAGCATGAACCGGACCCTCTCCTGCCGGTCACGGTCCCAGGCCGGACCCCGGATCCTTGCAGCGGCGAGGGAGCCGGGCACGCGACCGAGACCGGTGCGGGAGTGGCGGGTTCCTGTTCGTGCTCGGGTGTGCGATGCGCGGGCACCGTGCCTGAACCGGACCCTCTCCTGCCGGTCACGGTCCCAGGCCGGACCCCCGATCCTTCCCCCCTGCCGCCGCCCCCTCGCCGCGCGCGCCCGACCAGACCGGGAAGGTCGCGTTCTCCGTCGAGGCCATGGCCTTGATGACGGCATCGAGCTGGGCCCTCGGCACGCGCGCCAGCCGCTCGATGAGCGGGGCGGCCGCGGCGTTCGGCACCGCGCAGCCGGTGCCGTCGTGCGCCGCCAGCAGCCACCAGGCGTCCTCGGCCCACGGCCCCTCGTCGGTGGTCACGATCAGCACCTGGACCAGGTCGACCCAGCGGACGCGCTCGCCGTGGGAGTCGCGCCGCACGCCCTCGTCGTCGATGATCACGTCGCTCATAAATTGGTTATACGACCAATAAACGGCGCGCGCCAGCCAAAGTTGGTCGGATGACCTATCATCGACGCTGCATGCCACGCCCCCGCAACACCGACGCCCGCCGCGCCCAGATCGTCGACGGGCTCCTCGACGTGATGGCCCGCGCCGGCTACGACGGCGCGTCGATCCAGGAGATCGCCCGCGCCGCTGGGCTCACCCCCGGGCTCCTCCACTACCACTTCGGCTCGAAGCAGGAGATCCTCGTCGCCCTCGTCGAGCGGCTCATCGACGGCGTGCGCGCGCGCTACGACGCGCGCCTCGCCGCTGGGGTGACCGAGCCGCGGGCGCGCCTCGACGCCTTCATCGACGCCCACCTGGCGCGCGGCCGTGACGCCGACCCGCGCGCGGTCGCCGCCTGGAGCGTCGTCGGCGCCGAGGCCATCCGCCAGCCCGACGTGCGCGCGCTCTACCGCCGCGCGCTCGGCTCGTCGCTGCGCGAGCTCACCCGCCTGGTCACCACCGTCCGCCGCGCCGACGGCGCGGGCCGCCGCCACCCGACGAGCGCGCGCGAGACCGCCGCCGCGCTCCTCACCGCCATCGAGGGCGCCTTCCGCATCGCCGCCGCCGCCCCCGGCGCGCTCCCCGCCGGCTACGCCGCTCCGACGGTGCGCGCCCTCGCCCGCGCCCTCGCCTAGACGACAGAGTTCGAACAGGAGGACGGAGGACGGAGGATCAGAATCCGTCCTCCGTCCTCCGTCCTTGTATAGACATCGGCAGGGTCGTGCACGGTTAGACTCCCGGCGTGGCGGTAGACCGATCCTTCCTGGGTCCAACGAGACCGCACAGGAGCAAGGGTCGCCGCCGACGCCGA
>Ga0272446_1001132_pt1 | contig 39716 bp, 37 predicted proteins | sample YNPCB0061_FD_194587 | JGI IMG/M metagenome (GOLD analysis project Ga0272446, IMG submission 194587) | Hot spring microbial mat communities from Yellowstone National Park, WY, United States - YNP-CB-006-1 | ecosystem: Environmental > Aquatic > Thermal springs > Hot (42-90C) > Sediment | place...
GGCCTGCGCTGGTTGAAACGTACTCTGGCTACTGGTTTCCTGTTCTTGCCTGATTTCCAAGCGCTTTTGTCAAATCTGAAATTGAAACCCGTGACACTTCAAAACTCAAATGTGTAAGGTAATCAGTGGGTTATTTTGATTGTATTTTGAACGCGCACCTCCTTTACAAATTCCGGTAGACCTCATTGAACCGCCTTGCAAGATTTGCGGACAATGAGTTCCGTTTCCAAAATGACTTGATGATTTCCCCTGCTGCCTTTTTCTTGAATCAAATTCAACAACAAATTGCATGCCTGCTGGGCGAGCGCCTCAGCGGGGAGGCGTATCGTTGTGAGCGGCGGGTCGGAATACATTGCCCATGGAATATCGTCGAACCCCATGAGCGAAATATCATCAGGAATTCGCAGCCCCGCTTCGCGCAGGGCGGCTTTTGCGCCAATTGCCACGTTGTCGCTGGCGACGAACGCCGCGGTAAACCTCTCGCCGCTTTGCAACAATGCCTGCATGCACCGATAGCCGCTCTCGGGGGTGAAATCGGCATAACAAATCAGCCGTTCATTGACGGCAATCCCTGCTTTTGACAGCGCATTTCGAAATCCCTGCACCCGTTCAGGGGCGGCGGTATATTCTGGCGGCGCATTCGAAATACAGGCAATCTCCCGATGTCCAAGATTGAGGAGAAAGGAAACTGCCTTCTCTGCCGCCTGGACGTTGTCTACATCCACATAAGGAAGCGTTGAACCAGCCACGCTTCCCATCAGGACCGTGGGGATGTCTGCGCTCTCGAGCGCCTTGATGGCTGAGTCATTCAGGCGGGGAGTGGAAAGGATCATCCCGTCAATACGCTTGGCGCGTGCCAGTTCAAAGTACGCCGATTCTTGATGCTGCGTCTCCACCCAATCAATCAAAATGCGGACGTTGTGCTGCCGGGCGGTCGTCAACAATCCGCTGATAATTTTTGGCAAAAAGGCATCGGTGGCAATGTGATGATAGGTACGCGTCAACACCAGACCGATTGCCTTCGTGCGCCGGCTGACCAGCGCTTGCGCAGTCGCATCTGGCACATACCCCAATTCGTTTGCCGCTTGAATGACCTTTTGGCGTGTCTCCGGGCTGATCTGAATCCCCTGTACGTTGTTCAGCACCAGCGACACGGTCGTGCGGGAAACGCCAGCCATTTTTGCCACATCTCGGCTTGTTACACGGTTGCGGTACAAAGCGAAATCCTTTCCTGCTAACACGTGTTACTAACTCGTGTTAGCAGTGTAGCATTTTTCGGGTGTTTTTGTCAACCTCCCTGTAAAAATTTTAAGATCTCTCGGTACTCGAAATGACCAGTCCAACCCCAATGAGCAAACCACCAAGCAAAAATACAGGCGTAATATGTTCCCCCAAAAACAGCCATCCCAACAGGGCGCCGACCACTGGCTGGGCAAAGAACGTCAGCGAAGCCGCCGCTGCTGGCAGAGTGGCAAAGGCATAATTCCAAAGAAACATCGCAAGGGCGGTGGAAATGATCCCCAAAAACAAAATTCCGCCCCAAATCCCTACGGTGATTTCACCCACCTCCAGGCGGCTCATCTCAAATGCGCCCAGCAAAATGCTTGTCGGCAAACCTCCCGCCAGCATCACCGCGCTGGAAGCAACCAGGTCTGCCGATTGAGCCACCTTCCGCACCAGCACCGAATAGAGCGCCCAGGTCAGCGCCGCTGCAAGCAGGCTGAGATTTCCCAGAAACAACGATGACGAAAGGTCAGCCGTGCGCGGGTCAATGACTGCAATCACACCCAGGGTCGAGATAGCCAGCGCCAGAACGCCCCGCCAGGTCGCTTTTTCCCCAAGCAGGCGCGGGGCAAACAACAAAACAAACGCCGGAGTCGCAGAAGTGACCAGCGCTCCGTTTGATGCCGTGGACAATTTCGTGCCAACAAACTGAAAACCCAGCGAGACGCCGTACCCTACAACCCCCACCAGGAAACTATCGCGCATCTGCTGTGACGTAAGCCTGCTTCTCCTCCGAAGGGCAATGACCACCCCGAGCGTCGCTGCCCCCAAAATCAGACGGGTGGCAAGCAGACTGAACGGTGGGATGACCTCCAATACCACCTTGCTGACCACATACATCCCCCCCCAAATGGATGCGGCAGTCAATCCGCTGATAAGACCGACAATGGTTCTGTTCATAGAGCAGGGATTATACCTGCGGGAGCCGTTTAGTATTACATCGCAAGGTTGATTTTTTGCCTACAGACCGTCCGCGAATACTTCAATCAGGGTGATTGTAGGACAAGTCTCCGACTTGTCCGCGCAAGTCAGAGACTTGCGCTGCGTGGCGGCGCGATATTCGTTCAGGGGCAACCTGACCCATTTGATTGACTTTGCGCTGTAATGTTAGTATTACAGCGTAAAGTTCGACGCTAGAGAGCGTCTCTTACGCTATGGCGTAGGCTTACGCTATGGCGTAGGCAGACGTTCTCTAACGTCTGCCCAACCTTGCGCTGTAATGTTAGTCGTAAGAACGATTTTGGCGGCTGCGTTTGGTTTCTCCCTTTAGTTTCTTTTCTTTCAGCCTTTTTTCCCTCGCTGCGGCGGTGGGTTTGGTCTTTTTCCGTTTTTTGGGCGGCGAGGCGGCTTTTTGCAGCAGGTCTATCAGCCGCTGCAGCGCATCTGCGCGGTTTGCTTCCTGGCTGCGGAAGCGGCGCGCTTCGATGATCAAAACGCCGTCAGCGTTGATTCGCTTTCCCGCCAGGCGGAGCAGGCGTCCCTTTAAGTCTGAGGCGAGCGAGGGAGAGTGTGCCACATCGAAGCGCAGTTGGACAGCCGTCGCTACCTTATTCACGTTCTGCCCGCCGGGTCCCGAAGCGCGGATGTATTCGAACTGCAATTCGCGTTCGTCCAAATACAGGGTGGGCGTAATTTCGAGCATAAAAAGAATCATCCCCCATCCTGCTGCAGGATGGGGGCTTTGGAAGGTTAGAACATCAGACCGTTGATTTTTTCAAGCAATTCAGGCGCGGGGCGCAGATCTTTTTCTTCAAGGCGGTTGAGGGGCGTATCCACGAGATTGAACGTCTCCTCGAAGGAGGGTTTCTCTGTGTTGATATAAATCAGACCGGTGATGAGCCAGTCGTTGCGCTGCGCTTCTTCCAACGCGCGCATTGCCTCGAAACGATTGGTCGGATCGTAGCCTCTTTCCAGGTTTTTGAGGATGACCACCGAACCGTCGTGCATGGTAACTTCGCGTACTTCGCCTTCTTGCATTTCCTGCTCGAGAATGATTTCGCTGCGCGGGGCGATATAGGTGATGTCGTGCAGGGGTTCCTCGTGGTCTTTGCCCCAGGTGTAGGAATGATAGGCGTTGGTCTGGTTATTGAAGGTGACGCACGGGCTGATGATGTCGAGAACTGCAATACCCTTATGGGCAAAAGCGGCTTTGAGCAATTCCTTAACTTGTTTGGGATTGCCGGCAAACGAGCGCGCTACAAACGTGGCATTCGAAGCCAGCGCCTCCATACAAATGTCCACCGGCATGTAGGGGTTGGTGCCTTGCTTTTTCAGCGCGAGACCCTTCTCGGCAGTGGCAGAGAACTGTCCCTTGGTCAGCCCATAAACGCCGTTGTTTTCCACAATGTAAACCATGTTCACATTGCGGCGCATGATGTGCTTGAACTGTCCCATGCCGATGCTGGCAGTATCACCGTCGCCCGAAACGCCAATGCCTTTCAACGTATGGTCGCCGAACAGCGCGCCGGTGGCAATGGAAGGCATGCGTCCATGCAGGCTGTTGAAGCCGAAGGAACGGTTCATGAAATAGGTGGGGCTTTTGCTCGAACAGCCGATGCCGCTGAACTTCACCACCTTTTCAGGCAGCACGCTGATTTCATACATGGCAGAAATAATCTGATTCGAAATCGAGTTATGCCCGCATCCCTGACAAAGGGTGCTGGGGTTGCCGCGATAATCGTTCTTGGTCAGTCCAGCCAGGTTCACATTGGCGGAAGCGCCCGCCATGGGGAGTGGTTGAGTCATGGGTAAATACTCCTTTCGCTCTTATTTCTTCCTGCTGGATGTTTTTTTCTTCGCAGGGGATTTTGCAACACTTTTCTTTTTTGCAGACGACTTCGCCGCTTCTTTCCTGACCTTTCGCCGGGGCGCCGCCGCTTTGACCTTTGTCTTCGCCTCAGCCTTCGCTGCCTCATACTTCGCCAGGATGCCCTCGCGCACCCAGCGGGCGGAGGCGGGCATGCCGTCGCCATACGCCACCGACTTGAGCCGTGTGGCAAACTGCGGATACTCGATGGTCAGCAGTTGATTCATTTGCCCGTCGCGATTCATTTCGACGACGAAGATTTGGTCATGCCTGGCGAGGAATGTCTCCACTTCCTTTGTAAAGGGCAGGGCGCGGATGCGCAGGAAATCGGCTTTGATGCCGTGTTCCGTTTCCAGCTGGTGCATGGTTTCAAGGATGGCGGCTTCGGTAGAGCCGTAACCGATAATGCCGATGGTTGCGCCTTTCGTCTCGCGCAGAAGCGGCGCCGGCACAAATTGACGCGCTGTTTCAAACTTTTTCTTCAGGCGTTCCATGTTGGCGTGCCAAACGTGCGCTTCTTCGCTGTAGCGGGCATATTCGTCGTGACCGGTGCCGCGCGTGAAGTAGGCGCTCATGGGATGTTGATTCCCCGGCACGGTACGGTAGGGGATGCCGTCGCCGTCCTTATCGAGGTAGCGCGCCCAGTTGCCCTTCAATTCCTCCAGGTCTTTTTCCCAAAGTACCTTGCCGCGATCCATGGGCGTATCGGGGTATTGGAACGGCTTGCTCATCCACTGATTCATGCCCATATCGAGGTCGCTCAACACGAACACCGGGGTCTGCAGACGTTCGGCAATATCGAAGGCTTTCCAACCGTACTCGAAGCATTCGTACACATCGCCGGGCAGCAGGATGACTGCCTGCGTGTCGCCATGCCCCATGAAGTTGACAAAGGTCAGGTCACCCTGTGAGGTGCGGGTAGGCAGCCCCGTGCTCGGACCGATGCGCTGCACGTCCCAAATCACCACGGGCACTTCGGCAAAATAGGCAAGCCCGGCAAACTCGGTCATCAGGCTCAAGCCGGGACCGGAGGTGGAAGTCATTGCCCGCAAACCGCTCCAGCCGGCGCCAATTGCCATGCCGATTGCCGCAAGTTCATCCTCCGCCTGCACCACGGCGTAGGTGTGTTTGCCATCTTCCCGCTTGCGGAGCATGGGGAAGTAGTCGTTCAGCGCTTCGGCAAGGGAGGAGGCAGGCGTAATGGGATACCACGCCGCAAACTGCAAGCCGCCGAAGATGGAGCCAATGGCGGCGGCAGTGTTGCCGTCGGACATGATCATGCCATGGGTCTTTTCCATCGGTTCGATGTAAAACGGGTCTTTCTTTTCGAGATTTGCCTTTGCCCATTCGGCGCCTGCGCGCACTGCGCCCATGTTCATGGCAATCGGTTTGGGTTTGCTTTTGAAGTGGAAGTCCAGCGCGGCTTGAATCTTTTCGATATCAATGCCAATCATTTGCGCCAGCACTCCCACATAGACCATGTTCCCTACCAGTTCGCGGAAATCGGCTGGCACGTTCGGGTCTTCGCGCACGATCTTTTTGACCGGCATGGGGTACACGGCGATGTCGGTGCGATTGATGGGCAGTTTGATGTCGTCAGCGTAGAAAAAGGCTCCGCCCGGCGCCACCGATGCCAGGTCCCGCATGAACGAATCGGGGTTCATGGCGATCACAATTTCGTTGGTTTCGCGGCGGGCTGTGAATCCATCCTTGCTAACGCGAATGGTGTACCAGGTGGGCAGCCCCTGGATGTTGGAGGGGAAGAGGTTCTTGCCCGAAACCGGCACACCCATCTTGAAGATGGCGCGCAGAATGGTGTTGTTGGCGGTGGAACTGCCGGAGCCGTTCTTGGTGCCAACAATAATCGAGAAATCATTGACGATTTTGTTCATAGTACTCCTGGTTGGTTTTGCCGCAGAGGGTCGCGCCTTCTGGCGGCAGCCGAATTATGGTCTTTGATAGAGGAGGTCGGTATGAGCAATCAACGCCCGATACCCTTCCTCGTACTTGCCGTTGCAAATTGCCTCCACCATTTGCTGGTGGTAACGCCAGACTTCCTGAAGATACTCATATCCACCGGTGAAAACATTCAGCCCAACGAGCTCATAAGCGTCCCAGTAGGCTTCCAGAATGCCGGTGACGAAGGGATTTTCAAGGCGTTTATAAATCAACAAATGCAGGGAGCGGTGTTCCTCGTGCGGAACGCGAATGGGCGAACCTTGCAGTTTTTCGAAGGCTCGCGCAATGATGGCGCGTAATTCGTTTTTATCTTCATCGGTGAGTTTGCGAACCGCTTCATCCCAAAATGCGGCTTCGACATGGTTGCGTAATTCGGAATATTTGCGGAAGTATTCGTTGTTGAGCGCCAGAGCATAGCCGAGACTTTGGCGAACCGCCGGCGTGAAAGAATATTCTTTGCGCCTCGTTCCCAGCCGGGGCTTGACTTCCACCAAACCGAGCGCACGCGCCACTTCGAGTTGTTCTCGCAAACTGGCAATGCTTACGCCTAATTCTTCGCTCAGTTTTTTGAGAGGCGGCAGTCCGTCTTTTACTTCTTCGTGAACGGCAAGATAGCGGAGAAATTCGGAAATTTCGGGGGCGATTCGGTCTCGGGTTGCCATAGTTACGATTAATCAGATAAATCAGAGTATATGCCTTTTTGGGGTGCAAGTCAAGGATGCTATTAACCGGGTTAAGAACTGATGTTACGCGAAACGTCCCGAAGGTTCTCATAAATCAAGCCTGTTTTCCGTTCCAACCTTCGGGACGGTGCGTAAGGTGAGTTAAGAAAAGAAAAACTGGCGAATGTGTGCTTCGCCAGTTTTTTCGGTTGTTTCAGTTTGTTTTTTATGCAGCCGCCGGCTTGCGGAACCAGGTGCGCCACTCGCGGTTTTCCCACAGCACGAGGATGGGAGCGGCAATGAAAATCGAGGAGTATGTTCCGCTCAGCAGACCGATGAGCAGGATGCCGGCAAACTCACGCAGGGTGACGCCGCCAAACATAGCAAGCGCCAGCAGCAGGAACTCTACGGTCATTAACTGGGTGTTGATGGAGCGCTGGAGGGTTTGCACGATGGAGTGGTTAACAAGGGTTTCGAAATCGAGGCGGCGGTAAATGTTTGCGTTTTCGCGGATGCGGTCGAAGACCACGATGGTATCCTGCATGGAGAAGCCGATGACGGTCAGCAGGGCGGTGAGGAAGAGCGAGTCAATTTCCCAGCCCCACAACAGACTGCCAATGGCGGTGGCGCTGAAAATGATGGCGACATCGTGGATCATGGCGAGGATGGCGCAGATGCCGTAGCGGAAGGCATGCGTCACGCCGCGGAACGACCAGGCAATGAACAACACCACCAGCAGGGAGGAGACCACCACTGCCAGCGTGCCGCGCGAGGTGACCTGTTTTCCGATGCTGGGTCCCACGCTGTCGAAGCGCACGACATCCACCGCGCCGATTTTTTCGCCCAACGCGGCAAGCACTGCGTCGCGGTCGGCATTTTCGAGGAAGCGTGAGCGAATGATGTAACTGCCTGTCTCACTGGTCTGTACTTGAACGTCATCAATGCCAAGCCCGTCGTATACCTCGTAAATACGGGTGGTTTCCGGCGATTGATTGGCAAAGCGGACTTCGAGCAGGCTGCCGCCCGTAAAGTCAATCGAAAGCGGGATGCCGCGGAAGAGAATGATTCCCAGCCCGATCAGAATGATCAGCAGAGACAACCCGAAGAAATAGTAGCGTTTTCCAAGAATATTCATATTGTCCAACTTCCTAAATGCCGAACCAGCGTTCGAGATTTTTGGGTTTGAAAACATCCAAAGCAAGGGCAAGCAGTGAATGTGTGATGAAGAGGGAGGAGAACAAACTGATTCCAACACCGATAAGGAGCGTGATGGAAAAGCCCTTGACAATGGTTGCGCCGAAGGCGCTGCCAAACCACAACAGAATGAGGGCGGTGATGACGGCGGCAATGTTCGAATCGCGGATGGAGGGCCACGCGCGGCTCCATGCCTGACCGAAAGCCTGCTTCATTGTTCGCCCGGCGCGCAACTCCTCTTTGAACCTTTCGAAGACGAGGATGTTTGCGTCGAGGGCGGAGCCGGTGCTGAGCATGATGCCGGCGATGCCGGGCAGGGTCATGGTGACGCCGATCAATTTGAAGACCGCAAACAGGATGGCGGCGTACATCAAGATGGAGAGGTTCGCTGTGATGCCGGGCAGGCGATAGTAGATGCCCATGAAGAGCAGAACGATGGCAAAGCCAATGATGCCAGCCATCAGGCTGCGTTGCAGGGAATCGGCGCCGAGGGTCGGACCGATGATGCGCGTTTCCACTACTTTTAGCGGAATGGGAAGTGAACCGTAGCGCAGTTGTACAGCGAGGGCGTTCGCCTCGTCGGCGGTGAAGCGCCCGGTGATTTGACCTGCCCCATCGGGGATGGCGGAATTGATGCGGGGCGAGGAGATGACGCGCTTGTCGAGGGTGATGGTGAGATATTTGCCTACGTTGGCGGCAGTGTGTTCGCCAAAGACTTTGGCGCCCTCCGGTGTGAGGGTAAAGTCGATGGAATAGTTGGTCCCGAGGGTGTCCGGCGAGGTGCCAACGCTTCGCAGGTCTTTACCGGTCATGACGGTGTGGTACACCGGTTGTGCGTTTCCGCCGTCAGCAGCGGGGGTGGGGAGGGCTGCCGGGTCGAGACCGTAATCGGTTTGCAGGATTTCCCCTTCCTGCGGCTGGAAGTCGCCGGTATCTACGAATTCGAGCAAGCCGGTTTGCTGGATGATGTCGAGGATGGCGTCAGCGTTTGCGGCACCGGGGAATTCGCCCACGATGCGCCGGTCGCCCGCTACCTGGATCAGGTTTTCGCTCACGCCGAGGGCGTTGGTGCGGTTTTCGACGATGGTGCGCGCTGTTTCCATTTCTTCGGCGGTGATGCGGGTGGTCTCCGGTAAATCGGCTTCCAAGAGGACTTGCAAACCGCCTTGCAGGTCTAAACCGAGGCGGGCGGTGGTGTTCAACTCGAATAGGGGGGAGCCGCTTCTCGGGTTGGGAAGGGTAATTTTGTCACTCAGGTCTACCCACAGGGCAAGCCCCAAAATGACGAGAATGAGAATAATGCGGTTGGTCAGGTTTCGTATCATGCAATGGGTTCTCCACTCACAAAAATGCCAGCCGGCGGCTGGGCGGTGGTGATTATACTCCTGTTGACGGCGGGCAGGAAGATTTTTTGTTTGGTTTTCTTATTTGCATAGGCGGCGCTCTCTTGCGCCTCCGGCATCGTTAGAGAATGCCGCCTGCGGATAAAATGGCAGGGAAAGGCTAAGGGGAGGGGATGTTGTCGAGGCAGAAGCAGGTTGAGGTTTAAGGGAGAGGCGAAGGGGCGTTTCGTCCGAGCAGTCCGTTCAGGGAGTCTAATGCCTTTTGCAGGATCTGTTCGGGCGTCAGGTTGTCTGTGTCAATGAAGATATGGGCGTGCTGGCGGGCATGGGCGAGGCGGCGGAGTTGTTCGTCGTATTCTTTTGGCTGCCAGTCCAGTTTGCGGCGGGCGGTGCAGACGGGGTAGGAGGCGTGCAGGTAGATGAGCAGGTCGGGTTTTGCGATGATTTGCCACATGGCGGGGACGTAGGAATGCTCTTGAGCGATGTGGCGGCAGGCGTAACCGTGTTGTTCGAGACCCGCGATGAGGGTGGATTTGCCCGAGCCACACGGACCGACCACGCCTATCAGCGGACGTTTACGGGGAGGTTCCATCAGTGGTTATCCTGCACGAATTTCGCCAGCTGACCTGGACTGCCCATCACTGCCAGGGTGTCGCCAGGCTTGAGCAGGTGTGTATCGGCTGGGGGCATTTCGCTTTCGCCGTCGCGCCGTAGAAGGATGATGTGCAGGCGGTAATGGTTTTCAATGTACCCGACTGTCTTCCCGGCAAATTTTGCAGATGGGAAAACCTGCAGGCGCGCCAGGCTGAGTTGCTGTCCTTCGATGGAGATGGGGTTGGTCACGTCGGTGCCAGCCGCGGCGGCGGCAAAGACGGGCGCCGCCATTTCGGTGGCGCTCAGGGCTTTGAAGCCGAACTGGTCGTGCAGGGCGTGGGCGAAGTCCTCGTCGAAGATGCGGATGACCACGTCAATGGTGGGGTTCAGGCCGCGCGCTTTGAGCGCGATTTGCAGGTTCATGGCGTCGTTCTGGCTGGCGAGGATGATGGTGTGCGCGTCCTTGATGTTGGCGGCTTCGAGCGCGATGGCGCGCGTGGCGTCCTCCTGAATGACAGGCACGCCCATTGCCTGTACGGCGCGAAACGAGTCGATGGAGGGGTTTTGCTCGATGACCGCCACTTCCCGCCCCATGTCGTGCAGCTGCTGGACGATGCGGTAACCGAGATGCCCCAAACCGACCAAAACGATGTGATTTTTCATGGTGGAGGCAACAGCCATTTCCCACTCCTTGCTCCGCGCACGGCGGTTGAACAGCAGACCGCCGAAATCGGCAAGTCCCTGCGCCAGAATGATGACGCCAATAAGCGGCATGACAAAATGGAAAATTTGCAAAAAGACGCTTTTGGGAAAATCACGGACGAGTTGCAAAAACGCCGCGCTCAGGACAATGAAAACCGCTTCCCCCGTACTTTGAACTGGTTCGCCCGCCCAAGCCGCCACCTCCCTGTAAGCCAGCCCTCCGCCGAACACTACGGCAGTGAACATGATCAGCGGCAGGCGGAATTCCCTGAGCAGGATGAGCGTATCGCGCCAGCCTGCCCGCCATCTCCGCCAACGAGCTTTCATGTCCGCATAAATCCTTCGATGGGCAGGCGCACGTTCATGCGGCGGACGTTGTCGCCGCTGAGCGGCAGGACTTTGAGCGCCACCACGCTGATGTCGTCGGCGGGGCGGTGGTCGTCGAGCATGACGGCGTGTGCGAGGAGCGTATCGGCGATGTTTTGCGGGGTGGGGTCTTGATCTTCGAGCATGGATTGCAGGACTTCCATGGCGTTCATGGGCTGTCCGCGCCGTTCGCCGGCGTGGACGAGACCGTCGGTGTAGAGGATGACGGTGAGGCCCGGTTCGATTTCGATTTCGGTGATGGAGGGGCGCACTTCACGCGAGACGCCGAGGGGGGTACTTTCGGAGTCGATGCGGTCAATCTGCATGTTGCGGCAGATGAACATGGGGGAGGGGTTGTTGCGGGTCAGGACGATGGTGCCGCTGTGCAGGTCAATGGAGGCGATGTTGAGGGTGCAGATGACCTTGCCGCGTTTGTCGGTGAAGAGCGCGTCGGAGGCGGCGCGGGCGGCGGCGCCGTCGCGGACGCCCTCCGCCAGCAAGCCAATCACCTTGCGGACGACCATCTGTGATACGGCTTTGGCGCCATGCCCGGAGGTCTGACCATCAGCAAGGACCACCGAAAGCCCGCCGTTGGGGCGTTCGATGACTTCCAACGTGTCGCCGCTTTCGGAAGTGGCGTATTTGTTGACTTTGGCAACCGCGATTTGAACTTCCATGCCCTCATTTTACTATAACCAAAGCATTCGGTAATTCAGTTCAGCCACAGATAAATGCAGATAAACTCTGATTTTGATAAACCCAGTTTGTTGATATGCAAATTTTTGGTTTTTATCGAGCCAAATCTATTTCATCAGCGTTCATCTGTGGCTAATAAGACGAGTTGCCGAACGCTATCATAACGTCAGTTCGGCATCAGGAAAAAAAGGCATGCTGTTTGACGCGAGAGAGCGTCTTTTACGCAGGAGGCTTTCTTGATATCCATTTTTCGCCGCAGAAAACCATACCCAGTACCTCACGAAAGCGTATTCGGCGGTTTCTACTTCCGCATTTGCGTTAGAGAACGCAAATTACGCGGGGTTTTCGTGATCTACTGATACCGTCATTGGGAGAAAATCTGTGTTTTACCCGCTGATTTTCCAGGGCAGGGCTTCGTAGGCATTTCGTATTTTTTGCCTGCTGTTTTCGTCCAGTTTTTTGTCAACCGTTTCGATCACTTCGATCAGGTTGGAGAGGCTGGTAGTGCCAAATACGCAGCTGGCTACTTTTTTGTTTTCGAGAATGTAGGAAAAGGCGGCTTGAGGGGGAGACATTTCAGTAATGGATGCCAGAACGTCTCGCATTATTTTGGAATGCTTTGCCAGACGGCGGCTGGACGGGCGGAGCAGAGAGCGAGCCAGGTACCAGAAAAAAGACCCGTTGCTGATGGAGCCGATTTTGCCACTCACCAGATGCCCCTGTGCCAGCACAGTTCCAGCCACAACGCCGATGCCGGCTGCGTGCAGTTTGTCAATAATAGGTTCGCGGTCCAGTTGCAGAACGTTGTAATCAATCAGCGCCATGTCGAAGATTTCGGGGTGTTGTGCAGCAAACAGCATGTTGGCTTCTTTATGGGTGTTGATACCCAGGTACTTGAACATGCCCCTTTGCTTCATTTTTGCCAGCCGTTCGATAAGCGCGTTGCTCATTTGGGCTTGAGTAATGCCATGCAGTTGGAAGATGTCGAGGTAGCCGCACTGCAAATTCTGGATTGATGCCAGACAAGATTGTTCGATGGCTTGAGGCGAAAAGTCTTTTGTCTCGCCGCGCCGTAGAGAGAAGACAGGGCTTCTGCCTATGACCGATCCGCCTTTGGTAGAGATGATGATTTGGGCGCGGTCATTTTTCTTCAGAATTTCCCGAAGGATTCTTCCGAGGCGGGGTTCTGCGTTGAAGTTGGAATAGTTGTGTCCGGTGTCGAAAAAGTTGACGCCGCGCTCGAACGCTTCGTGGATGATTGCGGCGGCTTTTTTCTCCGAAAACATTTTATCTCCCCAAAAAGCGGAGCATCCTATTGCTATCTCAGAAACCAGCAGGTTTGTTTTGCCCAATTGGCGGTATTTCATTTGAGTCCTTGTAGTACAGCAACTGGAACACTTTGACGCAGGCAAGAATTTTGGCTTTGTCTTGATGTCTTTGTAAGGCGAGCAGACGTTATGTTTGTCTGGTTTTGAGCCGTTATGTGAAGGTGATGCGCTTAATTGCCGGCAGGTGTATAAAAAGGGAGATGGTAAGCATGAGGATGCCCATGATCAGCAGAAATGGCGGTTCGAGAATGACCCCAGCCACCAGCCCGGCAATGAGAATGTAGAAATGGGTGAGTGCGGGTATCCAGAATGTGAGGGAGGGGATGGGCTGTAGGAAAAACCTTGGGCGCAGGATGACGACGAAGGCAATGGCAAAAACCAGCAGGGTGGCTGCCGTCAGACCATGATATGCGAACGGAATGCGGAAGGCGATCAGCGCGTTAGTTGTCAGTACGCCCGCAAGACCGATGCACAAAGCCAGAATGGGGGAAACCCACGTTCCAGCCCAATCCTTTCGCCGCGCGAGGAGACGGTAGCCGAGCGAGAAAAAGAAAATGACCCAGAACCATGCCCAGAAGTTGGCGTAGGGAACGCCGAAGTATTGAAATGCCAATCCCTGACCCCAGTCCCAAAACCCAAAGCGGATAGCAACGGCGTCGAGGGCAAGGTCAATGTTCAAGGCGAGCAGACCGTCCAGCACGGGGCGGGCGAAATAGGGAAGGCTGCTCCCGTCTGAAAATTCCATCACGCTGTACAGGATACACCCCCATGCGACGCCGATGCACAACGGAACGTCGAAGACCATAACGAGAAAGCTCCCGTATTGATAGGCATTCAACTGGCGGATTGTGGCAAGCTCGAGTGACACGCCGAAGAGGGTGCCCGCGAACAGCCGGAGAAGGTTTGCCGTGCCGTGTTTCCATGCGTGGCGGAGGCAAAGCGCAAGTTGGATGTAGATGATGAGTTCGAAGAGCAGAAAGTAGATGGTTGGCATTTCTATATCCCCAGCCACTTCCCAGCCTCGCGCGGAAGATTGGACGCGGGTCCCTGCCGCGCGGTGCAGGGAGGCAGGGATGTCAAAAACAGCCGTACAAATTGTTGGATCGGGAGGGGGTTATTAAGAGTTGTTATTTCCACGGATTTAATAGTTTAACCCCTGTTCCTTCAAAGTCAGTTTCGTTTCGAGTAACAAGAATAAGATCGTGTTCCAACGCCGTTGCGGCAATAAGCGAGTCGATAGCAGGTACTTTCTGTCCGCTTATTTCCAATCGCGCATTTAGCCTTCCCCAATGGATGAGAATATTCACGTCGAGTTCAATCAAGTTGTTTTGAAATCGGATGAGCAACTCGTTTTCGAGCCAGTCGCTCAATTCTTGCCTGCGTTTTGAATTTGGTAGTTTTTCAATGCCCTTGATTATTTCTCCAATCGTTATAACACTTATGTAAATCCCATCGGCGTCAACCGAGTCAATCCATGCCAGCACGTTTGGGTTTGGCTGCCTCGCAACCAGTTCCGAGATGACGCAAGTATCAAGTAGATACTTCATAGTTTCGCGTCCTCACGCGGCAGGCTCTTGTCACGTTGCAGATTGAGTTCAACTTTCGTCAGTGGGGAGGTGCGGAAGAATTCTGAAAGCTTGGTTTGGGATTGTTTCATCCGCATATATTCTTCGTAGGAGATAATGATAACCGTCTTCTTTCCTCGGCGTGTAATGAGTTGAGGTCCATTCTTGAGGGCGCGTTCGATGACTTCGCTAAATTTGTTTTTTGCGTCTTGTAATTGCCAGATTGTGTTCATATGGTTTTTCCTGTCTAGTCTGTCTAGATTATAAAGGCGCCATGTTTTAATGTCAATCCGGTAAATGTTATATTCCCAGCCACTTCCCCGCCTCGCGCGGAAGATTGGACGCGGGTCCCTGCCGCGCGGTGCAGGGAGGCAGGGATTCCAGAAAGAGCCTGCCGTATTGCTTGGTCAGGACGCGGCGGTCGAGAATGGCAACCACGCCGCGGTCAGATTGGGTGCGGATGAGCCGCCCAAATCCCTGGCGGAATTTCAGGATGGCTTCGGGAAGGTAGTACTGGTTGAACGGATCTTCGTACATTTCGGAGCGCGCCGCAATGAGCGGGTCGGTGGGAACGTCGAAGGGTAGTTTGGTGATGACGACAACCGAGAGGGCATCGCCGGGTACATCCACGCCCTCCCAAAAGGATTTCGTGCCAAGCAAAACGGCGCGGTCGGTAGTTTTGAAAGATTCGAGCAGGGCATTGGGCGAGGCGCCATCGCCCTGTTCGTAGACGTAAATTTCTTCACGCGCCAGCGGAGCGGTGATGGCTTGGGAGGTTCTCTTCAAAGCGGCATACGATGTGAACAGCACAAGCATTCGTCCGCCGGTGGCTTTGGCGGTGTTGAGAATGGTCTTGTTCAGAATTTGTTCGTGACCGTTCTGATTCGGCTCAGGGATGTCGTTGGCGATGTACAACAGCGCGGCGCTTTCGTAGTCGAAGGGAGAGCCGAGCTGCATTTCTTCGGCTTCGTCGGCGCCGAGGGTGTTGCGCAGGTATTGAAATTCGCCGTGTGTGGTCAATGTGGCGGAGGTGAGGATGACGGAGCGCTTTTCGTGCCAGAGGTATTTTTCGACCAGCGGCGCAACGCTGAGCGGGGCGGCGTTTAGCGACAGGCGGTTTTGATTTGGCTGGACTTCGATCCAATACACCATGTCGGCATTCGGTTTGCTGATCATGCCCGTGATGTTGGCTTCGGCTTCGTTCAGGCGGCGGATGATGTTGCTGATGTCGCCCATCAGGTCTTCGAGTTCATCGTGACCCTCGGCACGGAGTTCGCCGGCGGCTTTGTGGATTTCGCTCAGGTCGGTCAGCAGGCTGCGCATGGTCTCGCCGGTGGCGTCCCAAGCCATTTCCACTTCGTCCCAGTAGGGCAGTGTGCGGGTGGCAGGCAGAATGCGTAACTGCCAGGCATAGTTCGATTGGGGTTGTCCTTCGCGTTGAATCCGCGCGAACTCGCCCAGTACGTTGAAGAACTCGCGGTTCATTTGTTCGATGCGGAAGGTTTTGTCGGTGGCGCGATTGACTTTTTGCTGAAGCAAGCCAAAGTCGGCGGGGCGAAGCGTTTCGTTCGTCTCAGCGAGCAGGTGCCCCAGTACGCCGGTATTTGTCCCGCCGATGTCCTTCATCATGCGGTCCAAATCGAATTGACTCAATTTGAACGAGAGGGCGTTGGTGGTGGCAGATTCGAGATGGTGTCCTTCGTCAATGATGAGGTATGAATATTCGGGCAGGACTTTGCTGCCTGTGGCGACATCTGAGAGAAGCAGGGCATGATTGACGACCAGCACATGAGCAGATTGGGAGGCGGTCTTGGCGCGGTGGAAGGGACAGGCGCCGCCGGTGCGCTTGATACACGTTTCGGTGGTGCACGCATCATCCTCCGCCGACAATCGATTCCACACCTCACGCTCGGTCGGTCCCGTGAGGTTGATTTCGCTTCGATCTCCGCTCGCATTGTTCAATTGCCATACCAGAACTTTTGCCAGCACACGCATTTCATCCGCATTTTTAGGTCCGTAGTGACGCATGTTTTCGAGTCTGCGCGGGCAGAGGTAGTTCGAACGCCCTTTGAGTACCGAGAAGCGGAAATCAAGGTCGAGCGCCTGACTCAAATTGGGCAGGTCACGCTGGATGAGTTGGTCTTGCAGGTTGATGGTGTTGGTGGAGACGACGACGCGTGTGTTGTTTTGCAGGGCAAACAAGGCGGCAGGAATGAGGTAGGCAAACGACTTGCCGACGCCCGTCCCTGCTTCGACCATCAGGTGCTTGCCATAAGAGAGGGCGTTGGTGACGGCGCGCAGCATGGCGATTTGCTCCGGTCTTTGCTCGAAAGACTCGAAGTAGCGCGAGAAAGGTCCGCCATATTCGAGAATGGACGCTACTTCGTCTTCGTTGAGGGGCGCCGGTTGTTCGGGGTTGCCCAGCGGGGGGTATTTTTCCTCGTCGAACAGGAGAGTTTGTTTTTGCGCCTTTTTGGCTTTGATGCCTTCCTTGGCGCGCGAGCGCAGAACTTCCTGAAACGCCCAGTTGGCGTCCCATTCCAGCACTTCGCCGTGGCGGACGATTTCGGCGAGCACATCGAGCGGTAGTTCGCGCGCCATTTCGAGCAATTTGTTCAATGCCGCCATTGTGACGCGGGCATCGTCCAGGGCGCGGTGGGTGGCAGGAAGCAGGATGCCGAGCTGTTTGCCCAATGCGCCGAGGTTGTAACGGCTGGCGGTGGGCATGAGTACGGCGGCAAGTTCATAGGTGTCAATGATTTCGTTGTAGTGCAGAATTCCCGCCTGTTTTTGCAGAAACCCCAGGTCAAAGCGGATATTATGGCCAACGACGGGCGCATTTCCTACAAAGGCTTCCAGGTCACGGGCGATATCCCGCAGACGCGGGGCGGGACGGACTTCCACGTCGCTGATGCCGGTCAGCGCGGTGATGAATTCGGGAATGTGCCTGCCGGGATTGATAAGCGATGTCCATTCATCTTCGATGCGGTGACCCTTGAACTTCACCGCCCCAATTTCGATGATTGCATCGCGCTCGTCGTTGAGCCCCGTGGTTTCGATGTCAATGGCGACAAGTGATTGCATAGTAGAACAAGTGTATCATAAAACCCCTCTCCGAATTTGGGAGAGGGGCGAGAGGTGAAGTCATTCCGTCAGCGCGGCTTTTACCGCCGCCAGTTGCGCTGCACTGACAGGCTTTTCTTTTGCTTTTTTTCTGAAGAAGTCCTTGAGTTCTTTTACTTTCATTGCGGGGATGGGGGCGTCTGCGGCGTCAATTTCCACATCGTCGCTGGTGAAGACCAGCATAGCATGGATCGGCGGGATTTGCGCTTCATCCATGTGCCTGGCAAGATGTTTTTTCAACGCGCTGACTTCGCTTTCTATTTCAATGTCTGGGCGCCCGAGGCTCTCTTGCCCAAAGATGCGCATGTAGGTTTGCAGGAAGCCGCCGCCGCTGATGCGCCAACGGTTCTTTTGGTAGGTCACCCGTCCGCGCTGGTGATAGGGGAGCAGCACCCAAATCCCTGCAGGACCGACGAGCAGATGCGAAGCAGGGGTAGTATAGTGGTAGATGGCAAATTCGTTTTGCAAACCTTTGAGACCGGCATCCAGTTTTTCATCGGGGCGCGGGCTGCGTCCGTAGCGGTTGCCCATGTACATGCCAATTTGCGTCAGTGTAAAACCGATCAACAGGGCGGCAAGCGAGTAAACGAACAGGTCGGTGCGCTTAAAGGAGATGTACATGCCTCCGCCCAGCACGAGCAAGGCGGCGAGGCTGGTCCACTGACCGATTTGTCCGTTGCGTTTGATGAGTTTTTCGTTTTTGATGATTTTCATGGTGTCTTTATTTTTTCAAACTTTCCTCGATGGCAGACTTCATCGCGTCCAGCACTTTCGACTCTGCCGCTTCTTTGGCTACGCGGATGGCGTTTTTGATTGCCAGCGCATCTGAACGTCCATGACCGATGAAGACCAGCCCGTTGACGCCGAGCAGGGGTGCAGCGCCCTCCTCTGATGGGTCGAGTAGTTTTTTGATTTTTCCCAGCGCAGGTCTGACCAGCATGCCGCCCAACAGTGTCAGCGGACCTCCGCCTTTGATTGCCTCGCGGATTTTTTCGATGATCAATTTAGCAACCGCTTCGGTGGATTTTAGCAGGACGTTTCCGGTGAATCCATCCGTCACCGCCACATCCACGTGACCGCCGAAGATTTCCTTGCCTTCCACGTTGCCGATGAAGTTCAGTCCTGAATTTGCCAGCAGGGGATACGCGCCTTTGACCAGTTCACTGCCTTTGCCTGCTTCTTCGCCGTTCGAAATCAACCCGACTCTTGGATTCTTTACCCCGCGCACACGTTCGGCATAGACGCTTCCCAGAATGCCGAACTGCAGGAGGTTTTCAGGGGTGCAGTCGGGGTTTGCACCGATGTCGAGGATGATGCAGTAGCCGCTTGCGGTTGGGAAGGGAGGCGCCAGTGCGGGGCGGTCCACGCCGCGCATGCGCCCCAGGCGGAACAGGGAGGTCACCATTGCCGCGCCGGTGTTGCCCGCCGTGACAAAGGCATCCGCTTCGCCGCGTTTGACTATATCCAGCCCGACAGCCATTGAATTTTGTGCGTCCTTGTGGCGGGCTTTCATCACCAGTTCCTCGCCCTTGTCGTGCATGGTCAGCATTTCGGGGGCGTGGACAATGCGGAGGGGCAAGCCTGCCGCGTTTTGCGAATCCAGTATCGGTTGAATCTTCGACGCGTCGCCTGTGAGGATGATTTCTACTCCATATTCGCGCGCTGCCATTACCGCCCCTTCCACATCCGGCGTTGGATAATGATCGCTTCCCATTGCGTCCAGTACAATTCGTGTCATATTTTTCTCCACAAGGTTCTTTGCTTGACAAGCAAGGCAAGCCGATTATAATACGCCGTGCTTGGGCGCTGGTGCTGGAATTGGCAGACAGGCATGGTTGAGGGCCATGTGCCGCAAGGCGTGGAGGTTCAAGTCCTCTCCAGCGCACTGGAAGATGTAAAAAATCCCCGTTGCGGGGATTTTTTATTTCAGGCGGCATGGGCATTGGCGTCGGTGGTGAGGCTCGTGCTTCCCAAATGATCTCCGAGGAAGGATTCGACAGTCATGGACTGGGGGATGGTGTATTTGCGCATCGCAATGCGAGTCGCTCCAGCAAAATAATACTTCGTGACCTGAGAGCCTGTCAATTCGTACGTAGTTGCCGATGAAGCAGGTGGTGACGCCGTTCAAGGTCCAGGCAGTGAGGTGGTCGAGGGAGGTGTAGGTGAGGGTTTCGCCGTCGGAGTAGGTCCAGGGGGTAGAACCGGAGGCGTCGGTCATGCCGGTGCGGCGTCGGCGGTCAATAAAAGCCCGAGAACGAGAATCCAGATATGTGTTTTCATAAATTGCTCCTTTTGTTAAATTTGAAAAAGAGATAGGCTTCGAGTCCTTACGAAAGTAAGATTTCTCTTATTATTGTTTCAAACATACAGAAGGAGACGAAACCATGGATATAACCGTGTATGGCGCGTATTGGTGTCCCGATTGCCGGAGGAGCAAGCAGTTTTTGGGCGAACACCAGATCCCCTATAAATGGGTGGATATCGAGCAAGACACAGCGGGTGAGGCGTATGTGATTCAAAAGAATAACGGCAAACGCATCATCCCGACAATTGAGTTTGGGGATGGCTCGATACTGGTGGAGCCGACGAATGCGGAACTGGCAGCGAAACTGGGGTTGAAAACCAGCGCATTGCGCCATCATTATGATTTGATTGTGGCTGGCGGCGGACCTGCCGGGTTGACTGCCGCACTATATACCGCGCGTGAGGGAATTGATACGCTGGTCATCGAGCGCGCTGCGCTGGGCGGACAGGCGGCGGCAACCGAGCGGCTGGACAATGTGCCGGGATTCGCCGACGGCGTGCCGGGCTCGGAGTTTGCTTTGCAATTGCGGAAGCAGGCAGAGCGCTTTGGTGTGGAGATGTTGCAGGCGCAAGATGTTGTTGGTATTCACAGTCACGATAACTACCATTGTGTGCAGACCGCCGATAACAGCGAGTATTCTGCAAGTGCATTGCTGATTGCCACAGGGAGTCAATACAAGCGATTAGGCGCTCCTGGCGAGGACGACTTCATCGGTGCGGGCATTCATTTTTGCGCCACGTGCGATGGTCCGTTTTACAAGGGCATGCCCGTTGCGGTGGTTGGCGGCGGAAACAGCGCGGCAGAAGAGAGTTTGTTTTTGGTAAAGTTTGTCGAGAAGGTCACACTGCTAGTGCGCGGCGACAAGTTATCTGCCAGCCAGGTGATTCAGGAAAAAGTGTTGAACCATCCGCAGATCGAAGTGCGTTTCAACACTGAGGTCACGAAATTCAGCGGCAAGGGCGGAAAGTTGAAAGCGGTGGAGGTCAAAGATCGAAATTCAGGTACAGTGGAAACTATCCACCCCGAGGGTGTGTTTGTGTTCATCGGTTTGAGGCCCAACACAGGCATACTGAACGGAACGGGAGTGGAGTTGAACCAATGGGGATTTGTCCTCACGGGGCATGATCTGGTGCATGACGGGCGGCAATTGCCCGCCTTCAATGGGCGCGAACCGATGTTCCTGGAAACCAGTGTGCCGGGTGTCTTTGCGGCGGGGGATGTGCGTCAGGGCAGCACCAAGCAGGTCGCATCGGCAGCCGGCGAAGGGGCGACAGCAGCGCTGCTCATCCGCGAATATTTGAAGAAAGTGTAAGTTGCATGAAGCCCTCTCCCTCTGATGGGCGGTTGTTTTTGTCCCGTGTCAGGCGTACTCTCAGTAGATTACGAAGACCTCGCCTAGTGTGCGCTCTCCCCTGGCGCCGCCCGCCAGGGCAGGTGTAGCGCAAAACTGGCGTTAGACGCCTTCGGCAGCGCCAATTACGCGCTTTGTGAAGTACTGGCTCTACACGATTATCGCCAGTAAATCTCATCTACCTGCAAGATGTAAAAAATCCCCGTTGCGGGGATTTTTTATTTTGGGAATTTCATTTGTGGGCGCACAGGGACTCGAACCCCGGACCTCATGTGTGTGATACATGCGCTCTAACCAACTGAGCTATGCGCCCGAAAAAACGTATTCACTTGGCAGCGGACCTTGGCGCTGGAGCGCCACGCTCTAACCAACTGAGCTATGCGCCCGAAAAAACGTATTCACTTGGCAGCGGACCTTGGCGCTGGAGCGCCACGCTCTAACCAACTGAGCTATGCGCCCGAAAAAACGTATTCACTTGGCAGCGGACCTTGGCACTGGAGCGCCACACTCTAACCAACTGAGCTATGCGCCCAAAGCGACGCAGATTATAGCCGAGATAGTTTTGTTCTGCAAGCGATTTTTTGCCTTACGGCGCCGGGAGCACATCCCAAGGATTCACAAAGGAAGAACTTGCGCGAATCTCAAAATGCAAGTGTGGACCACTCGACCGCCCCGTCGTGCCAATCGCGCCGATGACATCTCCCTGCCCCACCGATTGCCCGCAAATCACATTCAACGCGCTCAAGTGTGCATACAACGACTGAAAACCGCGCCCATGATCCACCATGATCATGTTGCCATACCCATAATTATTCCAGCCGGCATACACCACCACACCGGCATCCGTCGCATACACGGCTTCGCCCTCATTGCCGGCAATATCAATGCCCCAGTGATTGGTACTGGGAGAAAAATCGAAACCGGAGAGATAATGCTTGTTCGAGGGCCAGATGAAACTGCCGTAGCCAACTGCCCCGCCGCTGACCGGTCCACAGGCTCCATCGCCCAGCACGCGCGCCAGCGCCGGATTCTCACGCGTCACCCCCAGCGGCGCGCTCCACGAAATAAAGTCGCGTTTGCCGCCCGGAACAATCAGCCATGTGCCGGGCGCAATATTCGGGTTCGAATAATCGCCAACCTTCGCCGCATCCAGATGATTGGCTGGATAATTGATAATATCCTCTGGCTTCACCCCGTAATAACGCGCAACGGCATTCAACCCCTCACCCTGCTGCCATTCATGATACGTCCCGTCTACCGGCAAAATATTCAATACCTGCCCCGGCTGAAGCGAGTGCGGATTATCCAGCAAAACATAATAATTTCCCCACAAAATCGTCTCGGGCTTCAAGCCAAACTTCTCTGCAATCCCAAAAATCGTATCCCCTTCCAAAACCGTATATTTGATAATTTCCTGCCGCGGGCGTGACGGAATAATCGTCCGCTCCTGCGCCAAACGCGGAACACCATCGAACACATCTGCCACTGGCTGAGGAACGCTAGCGCCTCCCGCCGCCTCGACCGTTGGCACCACCAATCGCGCCTCTGCCTCTCCTCCCCCCTCAGCGCGGGTCGTGTTCGTCCGAATTGCCGTAATAACAACCCCGATCAAAACCAGCGACAATATCCCCGTTCCCACGCGCAAAAAAGCCTCCCCCAACCCCAGTTGAACGAAAAAGTCAAAAAATCTGCCCAAAAGGCCGCGTGAATCATCTTTATTCATACAGCCATCATAACATGCCGAAAAAACAGGCGTCAATGCGCCTGACCGCACGCTAACCTGTCATTAACCCGACGATTTTCCTGCGTTCCACAACCCAAAGCGGATTACCAAAATTCCAATCAGGCAGATTGTTCCGCCCACAACAATCGTCACCGGCACGTTCCAGGTTTGAGCAAGCCAGCCGATGACAATACTCCCAAACGGCGCAACTCCCTGCAACGCCCAAAAATACACGCTGAACACACGCCCGCGCAGAGCGTCTGGCACTTCCACTTGAATCATCGTATTCATCGTCACCAGTTGCGTCACCGTTCCCCAGCCCACAAGCGCCAGCAAAAATAACACCGCAGGCACATCCCTTACAAAGCCCAGCGCAATGATAGGAAAGACAAACGCCGCCTGTCCCAGCATCAACATCATCTGCCGATCGGCCGAAGCGAGATAAGCAGCGAGAAAAGCGGCGGTCAACGCGCCCACTCCCTGTGCCGCATACAGATTGCTCGTGCGGGTTGCAATCGCCGCCTCCGTATCCAGCGCCGACCCCAACACATCGCGTGCCACCGCCGGAATTTGCTGAATCAAGGGAATGCCAAAAAAACCCACCAATGCCGCCATCAGGATAACCGACAGAATGACGGCATTGCCCCGAATATAAGAAATCCCTGCCTGGAACTCACTCTGCAAACTACCCTCCTGCTTCGCCTCTTTCTGGACCTTGAAGCGGGTTCTCGCCACAAACAGACCCGCAATCACAAACAGAAAACTGACCCCGTTTGCCAGAAAGACACTTCCCTCGTTGCCTGTGGCAGAAATGAGCCACGCCGCTAAAATTGGTCCCAGCACGCGCCCGGTGTTGAAGGCTGTGGTTTGCAAGGCGATTGCGCTGGGCAATGCCTCACGCCCTGCCAGTTCGATCAGCATAGACTGGCGGGCGGTCACTTCGATGGAAACTGCCGAACCAAAGAGAAAAGCCAGCGCAATGATGTGCCAGATTTCCAGGCGGTTGGTATAGGCAAGCCATGCCAGCCCAAACGCCTGCAGTGACATGATGGCTTGAAAAACGATGACCGTCCGGCGTTTGTCCCACCGCTCCACAAGCACCCCGGCCGGCAAGGCAAACAATAACGTGGGAAGGGTGTTGGAAAACCCTATCAGACCCAGGTCGAAGGGGCGCCCAGAGATGCGGTAGGCAAGGTAGGGCAGGGCGGTGGATTGTGCCCACGTGCCAATGACCGAGACGAGTTGCCCAACGACAAAAATGACAAAGTCACGTGAGGCGAGGGCGGGAAACCGCTCGATGAGTTTTGCCGTGAAGCGATTCACTTTGGCTGGCTGGACGGAGGTTGTGCAGGCACGATGAGCTCGGGCGAATCGTTGCCCGGCTTGTTGACCAGCGTCGAGACCGGGTAGGCGGTCATGGCGTCGGCGGGGTAGGGCTTGAGGAGGGGGAGCAGGCTTTCGGGAGTCTGAGGCGAGGGGTCCAGCCATTTGGCATAGTCGCGCGGGTGCAGGATGACCGGCATGCGGTCATGCAGATTCGCCATCAGTTCGTTGGGCTGGGTGGTGATGATGGCACAGGTTTTGAGGCTGGAGCCGTCGGGGCTTTCCCACGAGTCCCATAGGCCGGCAAAGGCGAAGGGACGACGGTCGTTCATGTGGATGTAGTAGGGGGTTTTGGTTTTTTTGCCGGCAGTGGCTTTCCACTCGTAGAAGCCGTCGGCGAGGATGAGGCAGCGTTTGTGTTTGAACGACCCGCGAAAGGATGGTTTTTCGGCGAGCGTTTCACTGCGCGCGTTGATGAGGCGGGCGCCGATGGAGGGATCTTTTGCCCACATGGGGATGAGCCCCCAAATGAAGAAGTCGGCGGCATTGCGCTCGTCGTTAGGGATTGCCAGCACGGGCTGGGAAGGGGCAATGTTATAGCGCGGGGCAAATTTTGCCGGGAAAAGGAAACCGGGGAAGGTTTCCTGGAATTGGGCGGGGTCAACCGTGAGGGTGAAACGTCCGCACATGATTACTCCTTTGATTATGCGGGGGTTGGCAGAGAAAAGCGGAAGGTAGCGCCCTGTCCTTTTTCCGATTCAACCCAGATATGTCCGTTGTGGATTTCTACGATGCGTTTGACTAATGATAAACCAATTCCGGTCCCTTCGCTTTGTGGGTCCAGTTTGTTGAACAAGCCGAAGATACGTTCGTGATATTGCGGCTCTATGCCGATGCCGTTATCGCGCACAAAGAAGACCGGGTAGCCGTTGCTGTTGGTGCCGCTGGCGCCGATTTGGATTTGCGCCTGAACGCCGGGTCTGGCGTATTTGGCGGCGTTGTCAATCAGGTTTTGAACGGCTTCGATGAGGCGGGCGCGGTCACCGCGGACGATGGGCAGGTTGTGTTGAATTTCGATCACAGCGTTGATTTTATCCAATTGTCCGCGCAGGCGTTCTATGGCTTCGTTGACGATTTCCAGGAAGGGAACGTCTTCGGGAGGATTCATCAGCCGCCCGACGCGGGAAAGTTCGAGCAGGTCGTGGAGAAGCGCCTGCATTTTTTTTGCCGCGCTGGAAATGCGGTCAATTCCGCTTCTAACGCGTTCGCGGTCGCCGCTTTCCATGTCCTTTTCCAAAAAGCCGAGGAAGCCTGTGATGGTTACGAGGGGCGCTTTCAGGTCGTGAGAGACGGTGTACGTGAATCGTTCCAGTTCGGCGTTTCGCAGTTCGAGTTCGCGGATGAGCGTTTCATGCTCCTGCTCGATTTGCTTTCTCTCGGTAATATCCTGCACGGCGCCAATGATGGCTTTGAGACGGTTGTTTTCTTCATCCCAAACGGGGTGAGCGTACACTTTTACCCAGCGCAGTTCGCCGTCTTTTCGATAGGTGCGAACTTCGTGAACTGTTTGCTGGCGGACTTCAAGTTTTTTGAACACCTGCTGGTCAACAGGCACATCTTCGGCGTACAGGTGAGCCGTCCAGCCGCCGTTCATGAGATACTCCTCGAGGGTGGTGTAGCCCGTCATGGTCTCAAAAGCGCCTGCCACCCAATCCAGCCGCATGCTGCCATCTGGTTCCACCCGTGTGGAAAACACATAGTCGGAACTGACGGCGGAGATTAGACGGTATTTTTCTTCGCTGGCGCGGGCGCGTACCAGCGCTCCCTGCACACGGCTGGCAGACAGCCATTGTAAAACGGCGATGGTGGGAAACAACACCAGGCTGATAACCCAGGTCGTTGTTGGCGCGCTTACAAACCCAGCCGGCAGCCTGCCAAGCAAGTGCTGTTCCAGCATAATGGCTCCCCACCCTAAAGAGAGCAGGGTAAATACCAGGGTTCCACGCCATCCCAGCAGGATTCCTGCAATGATAATGACCAGCGTAAACCCTGCCAGGTAGGCTTCTCCCTGCACGCCGCTTTCTGTCCATGCTGTGGCGGCAAAGAAAATCCACAGCAAACTTACCTGCAAAACCCCAGCCTCCCTTACCCAGCCCCGCCGCAACAGGATCAGCAGCAGAATGTTTGCCGTTTCGCCGAAGAGGGTTTGTGTCAGAGCGCGCGCCGAAGCGGAGGGGTTAAACAGCAGCGTATATGTCAGATAGGGAATTGGCACAAGCACCAGCGTCCACAAAATGAAATGAAGCATGTAGGCTTGCTGCGCTTTGATCTCGTTCTCAAACTCAGGCGGTTTGAGGGCGCGTTTCAGGATATTCATTTTTTCAACTTTCTGAAATCACCATCCCGCACGGTCATGCCGATGGCGTCAAGATGTTCCAGAAAAGCCTGCGCATATTTGCGGCTCGTCTGGAACAGGTCACGCGTTTCTGCCAGCGTAATTCGCCCCCGTTCTTCAATCGCCCGGCGGATTTCTGCCCTCATGAATTCATACTCCTGTTTTCGAAAAACGACATCTCCCGAAACTGTCACCAACTCGCCGCGTTCCACCAGCGCATTGAAGACTTCACTACCAGCCTCCATCTGACATTCCCGCACGCCCGGCGGATTGAACCGATTTGTCTCGAACTTGCGCATCAGGCTCTGGACTTTAGCCTGCTCCTGTTCATTGAACCTGATCTCATGCCCGGGCTTTGCCGCCAGTGAAGCGTGTTCTACCAGCAGGTTTTCGGAGACGAGTTTTTTCATCACTGCCTGAAAGACGCGCGGAGAGAGTTTGAGTTTGCTTTTCAATTCTTCGCGGGGAATGCCGCGGCGCAGGGGAAAGTCTGTGTGGTATGCCTCCACCAGGTTCAGGGTCTGACCGCGCAGCGCCTGCCAGTGGGGCTGTGTGAGGGCGAGCAGGTCGCTGTTGGAGTGGGGTTCTCCCTCCTCCAGCAAAATCAGGCGGGTTTCGGCAAGCAATTCTCGCAAAGCCGGCTCAGCCTCCGCGCTTTCGAGGCGCGAGTGACGTACGATATCTTTGAGCGGGGCAATGTGCAGGGCGAGGGCGGCTTCGAAGAGGATGTCGGCGGGGGAGCCGCGCATCAGCGCCTCCAGCGATTGGATGACCGCCTGGTCGAAGCGCTTGTGCCTGCCTTTGGGCGCCGGGTCCACAACCATACCGCCGCCGAGGGTTTCGGCGGGGGAGGGGCGGCGCAGGATGTAGCGGTCGCCGCGCACTGCCACCACCGGCTGGCGCAGTTCGAGTTGAATCCAACCTTCGCTGCCGGGCGGCAGTTCTTCTACACCCAGCAGGCGCAGTGTGCCGATGGTTTCGGTTGCGCCGACGAAGAATTTCACTTCCTGCCCGTGTCGGATGGGGGAGGAGACGTCTTTGAGGAGGCGGAAGTATGCGTCCAGTCTGCGTGCAGGCAGATATTGGTGTGGGCGGGCGAGGACATCGCCCCGCCGAATCTGTTCGACGTTGATACCGGAGAGGTTGACGGCAGTGCGAGAGCCTGGCAGGGCAATGTTTTCTTTTTTCTTGTGGGTTTGCAAGCCGCGAATTCGTCCCGTCAACCCCGCGGGCAGAATTTCCACCTCATCGCCCACCGAGAGGCTTCCGTCGCTCAGGGTGCCGGTGACGATGGTGCCAAACCCGCTCATGGTGAAGACGCGGTCAATGGGCAGGCGGGGACGGTTGAGGTCGGGGCGGGCGGGTTTGTTTTCGAGCAGGGTTTGGAGGTGGGTGAGAAGCGCATCGAGTCCGCTGCGGGTTTTGGCAGAGACGCGGACGATGGGCGCGTCGTGGAGGAGGGTGCCAGCCACAGCGGAGCGAATATCTGTTTCGACGAGGTCCAGCCAGGCGGGGTCTGAAGCGAGGTCGGTTTTGGTGAGGACGATGAGTCCTGTGGGGATTTGAAGCAGGTCGAGGATGGCGAGGTGTTCGCGGGTCTGCGGCATGACGCCTTCGTCGGCGGCGATGACCAGCAGCGCGGCATCAATTCCTCCCACGCCTGCCAGCATGTTTTCGATGAAGTCGCGGTGACCTGGCACATCTACAATGCCAATCTCTTCGCCGTTGGGCAGGGTGAGCCAGGCAAAGCCGAGTTCGATGGTCATTTCGCGCGCCTGTTCCTCTTTGAGGCGGTCGGGGTGAGTACCGGTGAGCGCGGCGATAAGGGTGGATTTGCCGTGATCTACGTGACCTGCTGTGCCAATGACGTGCATGGGAGCGAATCGTTTCTGCGTCTCTCTTTTCAGTTGGAGAAAGAGGGAGCAACCATAGTGTTACAGCGCAAGGGCGGAGCGGTGGCTTTGTCTGTACCGTAGCGCCAGACTGTGCGCTGTCATGTTTTGGAAGCCGCTTATTTTTTGGGCTTTTTGGCGGATTTACCGTGTCCCATGATGCGCTCATAGGCAGAGAGCCATTCGTGGGCGACGTTCATCAGTTCCTGAAGCTGTTGTTCGGTGGCGTCGGTGGTTTGTTCCAGTTTGTCCTGGGTGATTTGGAATGCCTCGTCGAGGGCGCTGATCTGATCTTCGAGCTTTTGCAGGGCTTTGCGGATGTCTTTGCCAATTTCGTCCTGCGAGAGGGTGTAGCCGGTCCAGCGTTTCTGGTCGTCGGCTTTGAAGGTTACCCATTCCTGCCGCAGGCGGTCTTCGGCGAGGCGCTGCATTTCGGTGACTTCGTTGATGCGGCGTTCGAGTTTGGCGTTGAGTTCGTTGTAGGTTTCCTGGGCGCGTTTGGCGGCGCGCAGGGTTTCTTCGAGCGCCAGCGATTGGGCTTCCAGTTTTTCGATTTGTTTTTGGAATTGCTGGTAACTGTTATTCCATTCCTTGAAGGCGCGTTCGCGGTCGAGGTAGGCGATGGATTGTTTTTCGATAAATTCTGCCTGTGCGGCTTTGCGCTCTGCTTCAGAGACGAGTAATTCCTTGAAGCGGTTTTCAAGATGGCGGAAGGCGTCCAGGCTGGTATCCACTTTGGTGCGTGTTTCGTCGTTCCGTTTGCGCAGCGCGGCAATTTCACCCTGCAGGTCGGCGATGCGCTTCATATCCTGTTTGCGGTTTTCGTCGAAGACGCGCTGTGCGCGGATGGCGTCCTCGGCAATGCGTTTGACTTCTTCGATGGGCGATTTGAGTTCATCTATTGCCGCTTGCAGGCGGTCTTCTGCGGCGCTGCGGAGTTTGAGGTCGCGCTTGAGGGCAGGGATTTCGGCAAGCGACTTTTTGATGGCTTCGATTTCTTTGTGAAACGGCTCAAGGTCTTTGACATGCTGGGCGGCTATTTCTTTTTCGCGTTTTTGGTATTTTTTATCGAGTTCAGCGAGGGCGTCTTTCATTTCTTCGCGCAGTTTTGCCACCAGCGCCTCAAACTGGTCTATGCGCGAGGAAGCAGGCAGAAGTCCGTTGATCTGCTTTTCGAGGGGTTTGATTTGTTTTGCAACTGTATCAAGATTGCCCTCATACGCCGCGATGCGTTGTTCCAGGGCGGTGATGGCGGCTTTATCTTTGCGGTGTTCCTCGTCCAGCCATTGCAGGCGTTTGACGATTTGTTCGAAATCCATGCTGCCTCCGATGCTTTTTCTAAGAGATGACCTCTTGCATAAGTCAGCGGACGTTAGAGAACGTCTCTTACGCGAGGGCGTAATGTGCGCCCTCTGGCGCACTTTTGCAATATATCCAGAGTGTCTGAAAACCAGGGCGTGGGTGACGTTCTCTAACGTCACGCTGCGCTAGCGAGCGCAGCGTACGCGCAAGAGATAGACTTTTCAGACTTTTTCTAAAATTCGGTGATGATTATACCGCCTCAACGACCGATATGCTCGAACATGGCTGGCAGGCTGGTGAAGAAGTATTGGATGGATTGCGGGAAGATCCCCAGGAGGAACAGCCCGATCACGCCCAGCCCAAGCATGATTGCCTGAAGCCAGTTTTCGTCCATTCCCCAGCCGGTGTATTCCTCTGCCATGCTGAAGACAGCCAGCATGCGGAAGGAGGTGGTGAGTAAGCCGATGACGCCTATGCCCATCCACAGCGCGGCATTGGGTGAGAGGCGCGCCAGGCTTTCCCATAATGCCAAACGGGGCGGGAAGCCCGCCAGCAGTGGCAGCCCGGCGGTGGAAAAGGAAGCAAGAACAATGCCCGTCGCAGCCAGCGGAACTGTGCGCAGCATACCGCGTACATCGCTGTAGCGCAGGGTTTCGGCGCGTTCCTTGACGATGGTCAACGCCAGCGACCAGATTACCAGTCCCAATGCCCGGGCGGGAAAGAGCAGGAAGAGGATGGGGATACCCAGCCGGAGGTCCAGGCTGAGCGCCAGCAGGGCAAAGCCGGTTTCTGCGATGGCGCCGTATGCCATAATCCGCCCAAGGTGGTTTTGGAACGCCGCCCACAAGCCGCCGCTGACAAGCATGAGCAGACCCGAGTATCGCAAGGTGACAGCCAGTTCCGGCGAAGTGCGGAGCCAGGAGTAACGATCCAGAAAGCCCGCACCAAAGACCAGGGTGATGGTGGGAAGCATCCAAAACAGGAAGCCAGCCGCAAACGGCGGCGCTTCTTCCATCAGCATGGGCATCCAGTTGTAGAGAGGGAAAATGGAAAGTAAAAAGGCAAAGCCAAGTCCCAGAACGGCAGCGGATTGCGCGGCAAGGCTCAGGTTGCCGGGGCTGGTTTCCACGCCTGCCAGCAGCCAGCCGGAGAGCAGAATGAACGGCATGGCAAGGGTGTGGTAAATCAAAAAGCGGGTGATGCCTTTGCCGGGCGGTTGATAGATGCTGGTAACCAGCGGAACGGAGAGCAGCACTACCATTTCGATGAAAAGCGCGGCATAGAGGAAAGGCTCTACCGCGATGGAGGCAATCATCATTGAGGTGATGAGCAGTCCCAGCGGGATGAACCTGGGAGCCGATCTGGATGCCTCCATGCCGAAAAACCACAAGGCGGCAGAGCCGTAAATCAGCGTCAACAGCGGACCTTCGGTTGGCTGGAGGATGAGCTGCCGCCCAAGGATACTCAATGAAGATTCGATGCGCAGGGATACGCTGCCCACGCGAAATGCCTGTTCCAGCGGGATGAATTGGGCGGTCAATGCCAGCAAGACGGCAGCAACCCCGCCGCTCAAACTCAACAGGCGTTTGTTTTGGGTGAGCATGAGCAGGATGGAAAGGGCGGCGGGGGCGATGATCCAGATGGTGGGCGCGTTCATGCCGCCTCCACTTCTTCTGGCGAGGGGAGGGGTTCAGCGGTGTGCGAGGCGGTCATCAGATAGGCGCCTGTGAGCGCCAGCCCAAGGGTGATGACGGCAAGTAAAGCCGTTACCAGCACAGCGTTTTCCACCGCCGCGTACAGCACCTCGAACCCTGCCAGCACGGTCATCAGCCCGGCGGTGACGCGCAGCGGTTGGTCTGTCATTCCAAGGTGAAGAAGCCCCATTCCCACCAGCAGGAGACTGCCGGTCGAAACTGTGATGCCAGCATTCCCCATCGCCGCGTCAACTTGCGGGGCGGCGGTGAAGGCAATTAACCCGACAATTCCAGCCGCAATCAGGCGGAAGAGACGCCCCTGCGGCAGGGTATCTGCCGCTGTGTCTTGTCCATCCTCGAAGTTGGATTGTGTCATTGCCAGAATGGCGGCGCTCATCCACCCGGTAATGACTTTGACGGCAGCCATGCTGAGCGGTAAATGTTGAAGCGCAAGGAGAAAGACGCCGGCATACTGCATGGCAAGAAAAATGACCACCCAGCGCCAGGTGCGCGCCAGCAGAATGCCTGCAGCGGTCACACTCACCAGAAGTAAGACAGGCAGCGAGAGAAACAGCGGCATGGGTCAGGGCGTTCCTTGTATCAGGAAGGTGATGAATAAGACCAGGAGAAGCAGCGTCCACATAACGCCGCTTTCTCCCTCCAGCACATTCGAAAACAGCGCAGCCACTCTTCTCATTGCGCGATAGAGTTCCCAAATCGTTCCATAGACGGAATCCAGCCAGGAGGCTTGGGCAGAGCGCACCCAATGTCCGCGGACCGGGTTGAGGATGCGCACACGCACCATGAGCCGCAGCATGCCCAGGGTCAGGAAAGAAGCGAGCAGGGCGGCAATCCAGTTACCGGTTTGCAAAGCGCCATCCCAGCCATACAAGCCGAGGATCACAATCGTCAGCAAAATGAAATAAATGCCCAGGGGATATACGTTTTTTGCCCAGATGGGCTGGTTCGGATTGGGCTGAAACGCGGGCGCCCGGCGGCTCATGCGAATGTAGCCCGCCAGCAGCATGACTTGTGCCGCAATCAAAAAGGGGGCGGCATACCAAAACCTGCCGCCTGTGTTGTGCCATCCGCTGGCAGTGAGAGAAAACGGCAGCGACGAAACCCCCCAGGCGCCGATGAGCAAAACCTTATCCTGCCAGCGGCTCTCTGCAGAGACCAGAAACAGCGCGCTGCCCCCCAGAATGAGCGCACTGCTCCACGCTGTGGCGCCAGGCGGGTTGCCGTGCAGGGCAGAGGAAACTGCCAGCCCGCCCATGCCAATCAGCCAGAAGGGACGTCCTGCCAGTTCGTCCGGCGACCTCAGCCACATCCAGCCGCCGTAGAGCGCAGCGGCTGTTACCAGCAGAACAAGATAAGGCGTCAGCGGCGATTCCACCCCGCCCAGCGGCGCGCGCGCCAGCAGAATCAGGCTCGACCCAGCCGATACAATTCGGAGCGCAGTGCCAAACCCGCGCCGGAACGATGACTCGCTGGCATAGGGCAAATGCAGCGGCAAGATGCCCAGGCGAAACCCTGCCGCCGCTATCAGATACAAACCCGCGCGCGGCGGAGGAGAGAGAAAATCCAGTTCGGCGCCTTCAGAGGCGGCAATCATGCCTGCCCATAATAGAATCAAAATTCCCGTCACGCGCGAAGCGAAAGAGATGACCGCCCGTTCGCTCAGGCGCGGCTCTTCCACAAAGCGCATTTGCGCGATGAACTCTGTCAGGTCAATTGCCGTCCAGAGAAGCACCACCGTCAGCGGGTTTTCGGCGGTCACTGCAAGAACGCCGAGCGCCGTAAGCATCAGCACCCCTACCCAGCCAAGCAAACCGGGGAAGTTGTCGCGTGCCACAGAGGTCACAATCACCGCCAGGCAAACCGTCACCATGCTGAGGGCAAATGCCCACGAAACGCCATCCAAAACAAAAGACGGAGATTGACGGAAAAGCCCCGCAGGCTGCCAGAGCGAGAACTGCAGACGGGAAGGCATGCCGATCTGCCACAAAAAAACACTGCCCCATGCCAGCAGCGCCCCGCCGCTTGCCGTAAGCCAGGCAAACCGAAATTGCGAAGCGGCAAAACGCAAAATCAACAGCGTCAACGCCGTCACTGCCAAAATGCCGACTGTAATCAAAAGAAACATGCCGGCGCAATTGTATCAGGTTTGCTTTTATCATCCTTCCGCTTGTTGTACAATTCACCCATGCGCTCCCTCATCCTGCTGGTTTGCCTTTCCCTTTTTCTTTCGGGATGTTCCCTCAATGCAGACAACGTCTCGGCTTTTGGAAACCCCTCCCCGACGCCTTTTCAGCCAGGGACCGAAAACGCCTCCGACTCCCTCTATGCTGACTCTGCGCCGACGCCCCTTTTCCTCCCGACGGTGAGTCTGCCAACCGCCGCCCCAACCGACACACCCATCCCCACCATCCCGCCGACCCCCACCATTCCCCCGGTCATCAACCCCCTCACCGGATTGCCCCAGCCCGACCCCAGCCGCCTGGAGCGGCATCCTATGGCAATCAAAGTGGCGAACTATCCGCGTTACGTCCGCCCGCAATCGGGGCTGACGCTTGCCGATCAGGTCTTCGAATACTACATCGAGGGCGGGCTGACGCGCTACATCGCCATCTTTTACGGCAACGATTCCGAATGGGTAGGACCCGTCCGTTCGGGCAGGTTCTTTGACGAACACATCGCGCGCATGTACCAGTCCTATCTCGTTTTCAAATTTGCCGATAAACGTGTGCTCGAATATTTACGATCCACCGACATTGCAGATTTCCTCGTCGTTCCCACAGAGGGATCATGCCCGCCTTTTCACTTCATGACCACGCGCAAACTCGAAGCATACAACAACAACTATTTCAACACCACCCTGTGGGGCGAGTGTGTGCGTAAGAACGGACTGCCCGCCGATAAACCCTACCTGAGCGGCAATTTCAGTTATGACCCGCCCCAGGCGGGCGGCGTGGAAGGCGTGCGCGTGTTTACCTACTACTCCAAATTTTCTTACAACCAGTGGCAATATGCACCGGAAAGCCACGAATACTTCCGCTTTCAAGAAACCGGCGACACCCTCGACGGCAAAGAAGAGGCGTATGCCCCGCTCATGGATAACGTCACCGGGCTTCAGGTCCATGCGGCGAACGTGGTCGTCTTGTTCGTCTATCACGAGTTTGCCAACCCCTATCAGGAAGACGACGAGGTCTATCACATAGACCTGACCGGCAGCGGTGAAGCCTATGTCTTCCGCGATGGGGTGGGCTACCCCGCCCGCTGGAATCGTCTCTACAAAAACCAGCCCCTGCTCCTCACCACCCTGACTGGAGAGCCAATTCCTCTGCGCCCCGGCATCACCTTCTATGAAGTGGTTGGCTCGAACTCCTACGCCTCACAAGGCGACGGCGAATGGTTCTTCCACCACACGACGCCTTGAGATGGGATAAAATACCGCCATGCCCCTCGACCCTGCTTTCGTCAGCAACCTGCTCCTCGTTTTGACCGGTTTCGGCGGCGCCTTCCTCGCTGCCTTGTGGATTTCGCTCATCATCTGGACCTACCGCGACATCCGCGCCCGCGCCCGCGACCCGCTCGTCCAAACGCTTGCCGCCCTGCTGGTGGCTGTGTTGAACCTGCCCGGCGTGCTTGTCTATCTCATCTTACGCCCGCCGCGGACGCTCGAAGAGGACTACCAGAAAACGCTCGAAGAGGAAGCCCTGCTTCAGGCATTGGAAGACCTTCCGCTTTGCCCCGGCTGCGAGCGCCGCGTGAAAGATGATTGGCAGGTCTGCCCAAACTGCCATACCAAACTCAAGAAAACCTGTGATTCCTGCGGCAAATTGATGGAACTGCCCTGGAACATCTGTCCCTACTGCGGCACTCCCGCCGCCGGCATGCGCCGCGATGCCGCCGCCAGTGTAGATGACGCCCTGCGCGGCTTGAAACTGGAAGAGGAAACCCCAGCCGCTGAAGAAAAGGCGGAATAAGACAAAGCCAGGAATGAGTTACATTCGCAAGGCGCTCCCCACCGATGCGAACGCGCTGACCCGCATTGCCATTTCTGCAAAGCGACACTGGGGGTATCCCGAACGCTGGATGCAAATTTGGATCCCTCAGTTGACATTCAGCCCGCAATACTTTGACGACAACGAAAGCTGGGTGGCTGTCGAAGGAGGAGCGCCGGTTGCTTTTTACACCCTCCAGGAGCGGCAGGGAATCGCCTGGCTCGAAAATCTTTGGGTACAGCCCGAATGGATGGGTCGCGGCATCGGGAAGAAATTATTCCTTCATGCCGCTAATCTGGCGCGTCAACGGGCATTCACACACCTGCAACTTGAAGCAGACCCGAACGCGGTCGGTTTTTACGAGAAGATGGGAATGCACAGGGTGGGAGAGCGCCGCTCCCAAATCGAGGGACAGCCAAGGACCCTGCCCATCATGGAAATGAAACTATGACCTCCTACTGCGACTACTGCAACTCCCACCCTGAAGACACCTTCAACCGTGAATACCACGATACCCGCTATGGCTTTCCCCTGCAAGACGACAACCTGCTCTTCGAACGCCTCATCCTGGAAATCAATCAGGCGGGGCTTTCGTGGATTACCATCCTCAAAAAGGCAGAGAACTTCCGTAAAGCCTATCGCGGCTTCGACATTGACAGCGTAGCACGATTCACCGAAAAAGACCGCGCCCGCCTGCTTGCCGACGCCGGCATCATTCGCAACCGGCTCAAGGTCAATGCTGCCATCGAAAACGCAAAACGCATTCGTGAATTGCGCAAAGAATTCGGTTCCTTCAAAGGCTGGCTGGATGCCCACCACCCGCTCACCAAAGACGAATGGACGAAACTCTTCAAAAGAACCTTCGTCTTCACCGGCGGAGAAATTGTCAACGAATTTCTCATGTCCACTGGCTATCTGCCTGGCGCGCACGACAAGACCTGCCCCGTTTACAAAAAAATTGCCTCGCTTCGCCCGCCCTGGATGTGGCAGTAATCTACCTGCGAAACATCCCGAATTGACGTAACTCACCTTACGCAAAACGTCCCGAAGGCTCACGTAAATCAGGCTTGGATTTTGCCCAAACCTTCGGGACGGTGCGTAACATCAATGACGTAATATAATTCCTCCCATGCCACAAATCATCACTACCGCGGAGCCCTTTCTCCTGCTGGGCGACCGCAACAAACCTGCCTGCCTGCTCATTCACGGATTCACCGGCACACCCAAAGAAATGCGCTGGATGGGGGACTACCTCAACGAAAAGGGATACACCTGCCTCGGCATTCGCCTCGCCGGCCACGCCACTCACCCCGAAGACATGATCCGCTCCAACTGGACCGATTGGACTGCCTCCGTCGAAGACGGCTACGCCCTCCTCCGCGGCTCCACCGACCGAATCTTCCTCATCGGGCTTTCGATGGGCGGGGTGCTCTCATTGCTCATGTCCACGCGCCTGACCGTGCAGGGCGTGGTTGCCATGTCCACGCCGTACAAACTGCCCGACGACCCGCGCCTGCGCCACATTGACTGGATCGCCAGGTTCGCTCCCTACATGCCGAAAAGCAGCGAGCAACCCGGTGCGGGGTGGTTCGACAAGGAAGCGTTCCGCGAGCATGTCTCCTACCCCCAGAACCCCGTCCGCTCGATTGGGCAGTTGAACCAACTGCTGGGCGAGATGCGCGCCGCTCTGCCGAAGGTCAACGTGCCTGTCTTGTTGATCCACTCGAAGGATGACGCCTACGTCCTGCCCGAAAACATGGAACGGCTCTTCGCCGGCTTGAAAAATGCGTCAGACAAGACAAAACTCTATGTAACAGGATCCGGTCACGTCGTCACGCGTGATGCGGCTCGTCGTCAGGTATTCGAATCTGCGTTGGATTTCATCCAAAGAGTGGAGCGCCGCCTTGAATCGTAATCTCATCTTCATTGCCGCTGCCCTCCTGCTGTGGGGTTTGGGCGAGGGCATGTTTTTGAATTTCCAGCCCATTTACCTCAAATCGCTGGGGAGTGACGAACAGCAAATCGGTTTGATTTTGGGCGCGTTCGGCGCGGCAATGGCGGTGACGCACATCCCCGCCGGCAGGCTGGCAGACCGTATCGGCCGCCGTCCGCTGCTCATTGCCGCCTGGCTGATGGGGCTGGTTTCTACGGTAGTGATGGCGCTGGCGCGCGAAATTCCGCTTTTTGTAGCAGGGATGCTGGGCTACGGCTTGACCGCCTTCGTTTCCTCGCCGTTGAGCAGTTATGTGACCGCGGCGCGCGGCAAATGGCAGGTTGGCACCGCTCTCTCGCTGACTACCGCCACCTTCAGCACGGGCATGGTTTTGGGTCCCGTCACCGGCGGCTGGATCGGCGAACACTACGGCTTGCGAACCGTGTACTTCGTTGCTGCGGGCATATTCGTTCTATCCACGTTGTGCATTCTCTTCATTCAAAGCCAGCCCATAGACGGTCACGACCCCGAATCGCCGCCGCCGCCCTTGCGGAACAACCCGCGTTTCATGGCGTATCTGGGCGTGGTGGCGTTTGCCGTGTTTGCCATGTACCTCGCGCAGCCGCTCACGCCAAACTTCGTGAACGACGTGCGCGGGTTTTCGCTCGGCAATGTGGGCATCATGTTCACGATGGGCGCGCTGGGGAATGCGCTGCTGGCGCTCGTCCTCAGCCGCCTGGGTCCCTATTTCGGCTACATTGCCGGGCAGGCGATGGTGGCGGCATTTGCTTTCATCGTCTGGCGTGCCACAAGCCTGCCGCTGCTGGCGCTTGGCTACTTCCTGCTGGGCGGTTTCCGCGCCGCGCGTCCGCTGGCAATGGCGCAGGCACGTGAACTTGTCCACCAATCGCAAATGGGATTAACCTACGGCGTGATGGAGACCGTCAGCGCGGTGATTTTCATTCTGACCCCGCCCCTGGCTGGATACCTGTATAAGATTGACCCTGCCATCATCTACCCGTTCTCTCTCGGACTTTTGGCTGTCTCCATCGTCATCAGCCTGATCGTCCCCTGGAGGCTTCTCCATGCTTGAAATCGTTTCCTTCACCCTCGGTCCCGCGCAGACCAACGCCTACCTCGTTGCCGACCCCGACACGAAAGAGGCGGCAGTGATTGACCCCGCCTGGGATGGACACCTCATTTTGCAGGCGGCGCAAAAACGTGGCTGGCGGATCGGTCATTTGTGGTACACGCACGCGCATTTCGACCACATCGGCGGAGCGGGCGCCATTGCCGATGCGTTGAATCCTCTCCCGCTGGTGGCATTGCACCCCAATGACCACGTCTTGTGGCGGGCGGGCGGCGGGGGGGCGCTCTTTGGCTTCGACATTGACCCCGGTCCCGAACCGACCATTGACTTCGTCCACGGCATGAAGATGAAACTTGGCTCGAACGAATTCGAAGTGCGCTTCACGCCGGGGCATACGCCCGGTCATTGCGTGCTGTATGTCGCTTCGGCAAAAGTCTGTTTTTGCGGCGACCTGATTTTCAGCGGCTCTGTGGGCCGCACCGACCTGCCCGGCGGCGATTGGGACGCTCTGGTGAAAAGCATCCGCGAGCAAATCTTCAGCCTGCCCGATGAAACGCGTCTGCTTTCGGGGCATGGTCCCGAAACGACAGTGGGGGAGGAAAAGAGAGCCAACCCGTTTGTACATGGATGATTAACATTACAGCGCAAAGTCGATCAAAGGGGTTGGGGCGCCTCTGAACGAAGCGCCGCCACGTAGCGCAAGTCTCTGACTTGCGCGGACAAGTCGGAGTAAAAGCGCCAGATGAAATAATACATCCTGCGCAGCCGCTGGGTGGGCTGTGCAGGATGTACTCTTTAACCGTTAATTCAGGTTAAGAGCCTATCCGAAAAATGTTTTTGCGCCATCCCGCCCGGACATGATGGTTTTTAACAAAATAATCTCGTAACGTCGTGTAGGGCGCGTTCTCTAACGCGCCTGTTGGCGTTAGACGCCTTCGGCAGCGCCAACTATAGTAATACTCTTGAACATCTATCACGACCGTGAAGATTTCGGCAACAACCTTATTACGGAGACATAACTGCCCCCACCCCTGCCCCTCCCCCATCCGCCCGCGAGCCTGGCGCAACGCGCGCCGTTC